>Ga0335075_10001060_pt1 | contig 46362 bp, 48 predicted proteins | sample Lox_Sample_24_FD_206723 | JGI IMG/M metagenome (GOLD analysis project Ga0335075, IMG submission 206723) | Soil microbial communities from Loxahatchee National Wildlife Refuge, Florida, United States - Lox_Sample_2.4 | ecosystem: Environmental > Terrestrial > Soil > Wetlands | place: USA... | reverse complement strand
AAGGAGAGTCGTCCGGACAACGGCAGGCCGCAGGCTGCCCTAGTTCCCTGCCTGCTCTTCGACCAGCTCCGGCGGAGCCTTCACAATGCCGAGCTGGATATAAATCGGCCGCACCACCTCGCGGATCACGCTGCGCTGCGACCAGAACCAGGCCGCGCCCAGGATGCAACATGCTCCCGTCAACATCACGGTGCGCGGAGCGCCGATCCAGTGGGCAAGCGCTCCAGCGAGAAGGCTTCCAAAGGGAGCCATGCCGACAAAGGACGCCGTGTAGTAGCTCATCACGCGGCCACGCATCTCCTCCGGCACTAGTGTCTGGATGATGGTGTTGCTCGCGGTAATGCCCTGCATCATTCCAAAGCCGACCGCTGTCATCAGCAGCAGCGAAAGCCAGACCACATGCGACAGGCCAAAGAGAATCAGCCCCGCTCCAAAGGCTGCCGCCGCAATCGGAATCATCTTGATCAAGCCGCGCACCGTCTTGCGCATCACCAGCGACAGCGCGGACGCCAGCGCTCCCACGCCCGCGCCGCCCATCAGGAAGCCCAGAGTGTGTGGCCCTCCGTGCAGCACCTGCGCCGCAAAAACCGGCATCAGCACGACATAAGGAATGCCCATGAGGCTGACCAGCGCAAAGAGAAGCAGGATATTCCGGATGGGCACAAAGGTGGAGACGAACTGCCACCCTTCGCGCATTTGTTCCAGCATGGATGTGGCCGCCCGCTTCACCTCCGCCACATGCACCCGCATCAGCAGCAGCGAGATGATGACGGCGACGTAGCTGATGCCGTCGATAAGAAAGCACCAGCCTTCGTTTGTCGCCGCGATCACCACACCGGCGATCGACGGGCCGATGAGGCGCGCGAGGTTCACCATCGACGAGTTAATGGCGATGGCGTTCGAGAGGTCGGCGCGGTCCTCGACCATCTGCACCATGAAGGCCTGGCGGCCGGGCATGTCGAAGGCGTTGATCACGCCCTGAAAGGCACTCAGCGCCAGGATGTAGTGAATCGTGACGCGATGGCTCAGTGTGAGCCATGCCAGGGCGAGCGACTGCACCATCGCCAGCGTCTGCGTCCAGATGAGAACCTGGCGGCGGTTGAGCCGGTCGACGAGCACGCCGGCAAAGGGAGCCAGCAGGAAGGTGGGAATCTGCCCTGCGAAGCTGACCGTGCCCAACAGGAGCGCTGACTTCGTCAGCCGGTAGACCAGCCAGGCCGTGGCGATGCGCGTCATCCATGTGCCGATGAGCGAGATGCTCTGGCCCCCGAAAAACAGCCGGAAGTTGCGATGGCGCAGCGCCCGCCACGCATGCGAATAGTCGCGCCGCGCGGAGGCCTGCTTCTCTTCTCCAGGAAGATTTTCGGAAGAACTTTCGCTCATCAGTCTCGGTTGAATTGACTCTGTACATTGGATGCAGCAGGCTTCGGTTTCAGCGCTGACCTTTGCCGACTGCTCTTAGACGCAAAAAGAAAACCACGCCCACCGGATCCGAACCGTACACCGGCTTGAGGCGCGATCCTACGGTATATGCGGTCACCTGCGCACCCAGCGCCGTCCTCAGATGCGGCAGCACATCCACATCACGATCGTATCCGAAAGTGTAGGCCTGTACGCGGCCCGCGGGCTCTTCCTCGAAGCCCGGTGGCTCAATGTTTTCGCCAAGCAGCAGTTCCGTCGTGCGGTCGACGTTTTCCATTCGTGTCCACACATAATTCCTCACGTCGAAGCGCAGCGTCGACTCGAAGAGATAGCTGTTCTGAATAACGCCATCCTGGAGCGCGCGCGTGCGTCCCCACCCCGCCGTGGACGCCCAGTTCCCTTTCACGCCATCCCCGAGCGGCCGGTTGTACATGATCGATGCCGTCATGCGCTCCTGGTCTTCCGTCGGAGCGAGCTGCTCCGGGCTGTGGATGCGTCCGTAGGAATACTGCCCGCTCCAGTTCTCTCCCGGCTGGATCGTCAGCCGCGTCGACCACGAATCGATCGGCCCCTGCTGCACCTGCCAGCGATGCTCGTTCGGCTCGCGCCCGTGAAAGCCGCTGGCTTCAATACGGACGATGCCCCGGGTAAGACCCATCGTAATCACGTCGTCGGCAATGTGCGTCGAGTCTTCCTGATGGTGGCCCAGCGTTCCCACAGGATCTTCAAGCGCCGAGGCGCGATGCGGATATGCCGTCGGACCGATGGCAGGATCGCCGACCGGCGCGGCATAGAACGACAGCAGCGTCTTCTCACCCAGCTGCCAGTCGTAAAGCGCGGCAAGTTCCATCAGAAAGTCATGCGGATGCTGCCCATCGACGACCGGCTTGCCGTAAGCCGTCTCTCCCTGCTGAAAAAGCAGCGGATACTGCCTGTCGGTCACCGTCGCCGGTTCCAGGCTGAACATGGCGCGCAGCGTCAATTGCCCCGGCCCGAGCTGCCGCTGTGCCATGGGCATGAACCAGTTCGTCGAAAAGAATTTATCACCGCCGCGCGGGCTCGATTGCTGCGTATCCGCGACAAAGGCATTGGCGTGGAACATCAACATCCAGTTGCCGCGCATGGTCATCATCATCGGAGCGGGCGTAGAGTTCGGCTCCGCGCTCGTGCCCGAGGTCGCATGCTGCTCAATCGCTTCTGCGAACGATTTCGGCTCGCCGCCCATATTCATCTGCATCATCGGCTGCTGAGCAGCCGCAATGGAACCCGCTGCCAGCAGCAGGCCTGCAAGATACCTGTACACAAATTTCTCCCTGTTGAATTGCCAGGCCTCGCAGCAGACATACGTCTGCCGCCGTGCCGGATCAAAGGGAGAAACTCAGATTCTTAAATTGAATTTTGGAGGAGAAGGGGCCTCGGCCGGCACGCGTGTCACCGGTGAGGCATCGAAGGATGGCGCCGCGATCGGAAGAGCCTTCGCGTCCGGCGGCACTGCCGCAAAGGAAAGTACCGGCGGCGCTTCGGTGGTGCGTGTCAGATGGGAGCAAACCTGCTGCCGTCCTGCACCGGGTTTGCCCTTATCCGCATGCGTCGCGCAGCAGCCGTGGTTATCGTGCGGCAGAAAGCAGCTCGTATCGCAAACTGCGGCTGACCATCCCACTGCCAGAAGCAGGGTGATCAGCACAGCCGCGGATGCAGATCGAAGCCTCACGCCTATATCCTAACGTATCTCAATGCGCGGCGATCTCCGGTTTGGCGCCGCCCCCATGCGGATGGTTCTTCGCCAGCAGGTACGACAGTGGAACCATCAGGATCGCAGCCCCGCACATGATATAGAACACGTCAACATAAGCCAGCACCGACGACTGCTGGATGAGCTGGTTATATATCCTGCCCTGCGCGAACCCACTTGCATTTCCGGGACCGTTGCGCGGGTCGAAATATCCGGTCAGTGATTGCACCTGCTGCTGAAAGTTCGGATTGGTCGGAATGATGTATTTCAAGAGCTGGTTCTGGTGGAACTGCGCCCGTTCCACCACCGCGGCGTTCGTGAGCGAGATCAGAATGCTGCCGCCAATGTTGCGCACAAAATTGATCAGACCCGCCACCTGGTTGTTCTTCTCGCGCGGCATTCCGAAATATGCTGCCGTGGTAACCGAGATGAACACCACAGGAATCGCGCCCACCTGCAGGATGCGCAGCCACGAAGCCTCGCCGAAGCTCAATCCGAGATTCAGCCGGTTTGCGGTAATGAAGTATGAAACCGTGAAGCAGCAGAAACCGAAAGCGATGATGTTGCGCGCTGGAAAGTGCGTGACCAGTTGTCCGGTAATCGGCACCACAATCAGCAGTACCAGGCTGCCGCCGGAGAGCGCCAGTCCCGCCCATGTCGCCGTATAGCCGAGTGAGCTCTGCAGATACTGCGGCAGCAGCACCGTCGTCGCGTTCAGAAAACCGCCGGTCAGCAGCATCAGAAAACAGCACACCGCAAAATTCCGGTTTTTGAACAGCTTCAGGTCCATCAGTGGCGCTTTCGAAAACCATTCCCACACGATCAGCGCGATGAACGACACCGCAAATGTAATCGCGCAGGTGACAATAAAGTGCGAGCCGAACCAGTCGTTCTCCTCGCCCTTGTCGAGGGCGATCTGTAGCGCGCCCATCGAAATCACCAGCAGGCTCACTCCCACATAATCGAGCTTGAAGAAGTTCTTTTTATCCGGCACATTCCACGGCGGATCCTCAACCAGTCTGTTGGTCAATAGCAGCGTCAGAATGCCCACCGGAATGTTGATGTAGAAAATCCAGTTCCAGCTGTAGTTGTCGGTAATCCATCCGCCCAGCGTCGGTCCGATCGACGGCGCGAGTACCGCAACGATGCCATAAAGCGCAAACGCCAGCCCGCGCTTGGCAGGTTCGAAAGAATCGGCCATGATAGCCTGCGCCATTGGCTGCAAGCCTCCGCCGCCCGCGCCCTGGATCACGCGGAAGAGCAGCAGTAGCGGCAGCGTTGGCGCACTGCCGCAAAGAAATGAGGCGATCGTGAAGATCACGATGCAGCTCATGAAGAATCTCTTGCGCCCGACGATGCTCGCCACCCATCCGCCCATCGGCAGCACGACGGCATTTGACACGAGATACGCGGTGAGCACCCATGTGCTCTCGTCCTGGCTTGCGCCCAGGCTGCCGGCAATGTGCGGAAGCGCCACGTTCGCGATCGAGGTGTCCAGCACCTCCATGAACGCGGCCAGAGCCACGGTCGCGGCGATGACCCAGGGGCTCGCCCGGGGACGCCAGTTTTCCAAAGCTACTAACTTCGGCTCCGCTGAGGCGGCTGTCGCCATGCGTGATCCTTCTTCCTTTCACTTATTCGCGACGAGGCAGTGCACGCCTGAATCGGGCGGGCGATAGAAGGTAGATGCAATCCGCAGGCAGAACGACGCCAGAATGTGGCCGAACTTCTGTTCTGCCAGGTTATTACAATGCCCGGCTACGCCAGGTTCTTCTTCAGAAATTCAAGCGACCGCTCCCGCGCCAGCTTCGCCGATATCGCGTCATAACTTGACCGCGCGCCGCAGTTGAAGCCGTGGCCAGCATCGTACCAGTAAATCTCAACCTCGGGGTGCGCCGCCGCAACCGTGTCCACTTCTTCTTTGGGAATGTGCTGGTCCTGTTTGCCGAAATGCAGCATCACCGGTGCTTGCGGCTGCTCCGCTGCAAACATCGCGATGAGGCCGCCATAGTATCCCACCGCGGCATCGGCCTTGAGCCGTGTTGCGGAGAGCCACGCGAGCGTTCCGCCGAGGCAGTATCCGATCACACCGCACTTCTTGCCGGTCTGGCCGCGCGCAAAATCGATTGCGGCGCCGATATCACGCACCGCCGCATCAATGTCCGTGCGGAGCTTCTGCGAGATGCCCATGGCTTTCTGCATATCTTCGCCGTCATATCCCAGTTCGACTCCGCGCTCATAGCGGTCGAACAGGGCCGGCGCAACCGCCAGAAATCCATCCTTTGCGTAGCCGTCGGACACGGAACGGATGTGGGCATTCACTCCGAAGATTTCCTGAACCACGACCAGGCCGGCGATGGGCTCTCCATCGGGCCGCGCGGCATATGCCTCAAGCTCGTGGCCGTCGCTCGCGGACAGCTTGACTCTCTCTCCCATGGCTTCTCCAGATGATTTGTTGGAAACGCTATGCAATAGATGCAGCTCTCACTGCGAAGGCTGCGCAGAACCGGTTGCTTTCTGCAAATCGGACAACGCATCGTTCACCGCCCAGTAGCTGGCCCGCGTTACCACACGCGCGCCATAATTTTCGGCCAGGGACACCTTGATCGTGTGCAGCCCCGGCGTCAGGTCCGTGGGACGAAAGCTGAGCATGTAGCGATTGCGGGCGTGACTGGCCACCTCGGCCACGCGGTCTTCGAAGCCCTTTTCGCGCGTAAACGGCGCATATTCGCCGCCGCTCATCGATGCCAGTGTTTTCGGCGTGTTCTTCTTCATGGCGTTGATCGCCATCACCAGCGGCGCCATCAGGTTCAGCTCCGTGCCTCCGTCGGTATTGCCGCGGCCCCAGTCGATCAGCTCGGCCTTGGACGGCGAGAAAGCCAGGCTAAGCACCAGGGTGTTGGTCGTGCCGATGCGCTGGACCAGTTGCGGAATCGTCACCGTATGGCTGCCGTGGTCGCGCGTTTCGCTGATCAGAAGCAGAACCCGCCGGTGATCCGCCGGCCGGCTCTCCAGCAGTCCGATCGAGAAGCCGGCAGCGTCGAGGATCGCCGCGCCTCCGTCGCCGGGCGGCAGATTCTCAAGATCGCTCTGAATGTAGCTCGTGTCCTTCTCGAAGCCCTCGAGGAAAATGGGCTTCGAATCAAAGACCACCAGCGCCACTTCGCCGCGATCCTGCCCGGTAAACAGCTCAAGCAGCGGCCCCAGTTGAGCAAATTTGTCGAATTCCAGCGGCGCATCGCGGCCCCGCTCCACGCAGATCACCAGCGACACGGGCGACGAATCCAGGTCCTCGTCGACATGCACCTGCTGCGGCACTCCGTTGTCGAGCAGCGTGAAGTCTTTCGGCTGCAACCCGTAGAGAACCTCTCCCGAGGGCTTCTCGACCAGGGTGGGCACCAGGACCACGCTCGTGTTCACGCGAATCGTCGGCGCTGCAAGCTGCTCGGAGGTGACGGGCGGCGGAAGTTTCACAGCCGGCGCAGGCTGCTGAGCGGGCGGCGGCTGCTGCTGCTGGGCAGGCTCTCCCGGAAAAGGCTCTTGCGCAGCCGCGATCGACATCGTGGCAACGAGGAAGAAAGCGCCGGTTGTCTTTCCCGAAAGGCTCAGCAAGAAGAAAACTCCGCAGCTTTCATCACACCAGATACGGCGCCCGCTGCCAAGGGCGGCTGGACTGCTCAGGAATGCAGGGCAGCCGCCCGGCTGTCCAGCGCATCACGCAGCGCGAAAAACGCCGGCGCCGGCTGATAGTCCGCATCGAAGGGCAGGCAGCGCTGCGGCTTCCCGTCGGCACGGGCAAATTTCGAGCCATTGAGCCACGTATATCGATCGGTGATGCCCCAGGTCAGCACCGCCTTCACATTGGATTCAGCAACCATCATGGTTACGTAATCCCTGTAGACGCGCCCTACCGCCGTGTCGCGTTCCGCCTCCGTCCCTTCGAGTTTTTTCTCGTTCACGTCGAGCTCGGTGACAAAGACCTCAAGCCCCGTCCGCCGCAGCTCGCGCACAAATTCACGCAGGCCCGCGCCGGGCATAGGGTCAGTCACGCCGAGATGGCTCTGCACGCCGACCGCATCGATGGGCACGCCCCGTTGCTTCATCCCGCTCACCAGCGCCAGCACCTGCGCCCGCTTCTTCGTCTGATCCGGAGTGTCGTTCTCGATGCCGTAGTCGTTGTAGGTGAGCAGGGCCGCCGAATCGGCTTCACGCGCGGTACGGAAAGCGAGATCGATGTAGTTCGGCCCGATCAGCTCGAACCACGGCGACTTCCGCAGGCTGTCCGGCCGGTCGCTCTTTGTGTCGATGGCCTCGTTGACCACATCCCAGGATTGCAGCTTGCCCGCATAGCGCCCGGCCACCGTCCGGATGTGCCCGGTCAGAATCTGCCGCGCATTTTCCTTGGTCACCGTGCTTTCGAACCAGACCGGCAGCGCCTCATGCCAGCAGAGATTGTGGCCGCGCACCTTCTGTCCGTGGGCCGCCGCAAAGGCCAGGATCGCGTCGGCTCCGCTGAAATCGAACTTGTCCGTGGCAGGCCGCAGAGCCTTCCACTTCATCGCATTTTCTGCGACAAGAAGATTCGCCTGTGCCGCGACTACAGAAGCATATTGCGGTTCGTTCTTCAGCCTTTCCGGAACCACCGCGCAACCCACCAGCAGGCCGTCAATCCCGGCATGCGCGCGGAGCGACTGAGCGCCACTCACATCGGCCGGTCCGGATTGGTTCGTCATCGCCGCCCACACTGGACCGATCCCGCCGATGAAAGGGCTCGCCGCAGCCGCCATCGCAGCAGACTTCAGGAACTCCCGCCGTGTTCTCATCCCTGTTCCCTGTTTTCGATGTGCTTTTCGATCTGCCCGGTCCACTTCAGAAAGTGCAGCAGCTTCCACTTCTCGCGCCAAAGGAAGTGCATCATGTCAGCCGGCTTGATCTCATCGGCCTTCATGCCCGAGTAGGTCTCGATCCGCCACTTCAGGTATTCGCTTCGCCACGGACGCAGCCGGTTTCCGCGCGTTGCATTCCAGACGAATCGTATTGCCGACATCACCGGCCGCACACCTCATCTACGAGTATAGAGACGAGGGAGTATAGGGACGACGTTCGCAAAGCGCGGAGCTTCGCTACTGCCCCGCCTTCGCCATTGTCTTCGCAGCCTCTTGCATCTCGCGTGCCCGCGCGCACAGCTTTTTCAGCTTGCCTTCGATCGAGGCATCGCCGACATGCTCATCCTGCAACACGCCGTCGGCATCGATCGAAAACGTGTGCGGAATCGAATTGACGCCGAACAGCTACGGGAACCACAGCAACTACTGGCTGGCGCCCGCAGGGGATGGAAGCTGGCCCGCACTTTGAGGCGGGTTCTGCGCCGCGCTCGGCGCAGAATTCAGGGTGTAGATGATCTCGTCCGGCCGCGCATAATGCAGCCTTTCCCGCGCCTCGCGCTCAATGGCGTCCGGATCGCTCTTCAGGTGTTCCACATGGTCCTTGAGCCGCGCATTTTCCTGCTGCAGGGAGTCGATCTCCTGGTGCAGCGAGCGGTCTTCGGCGCGCTTCTGCTCGTAGACATTGACGCCGTTGCGGCCGGCGATCACGTGGTAGCCGAGGAAAATCGCCAGCATCACCGCCAGAGCCGTAGCGATGCGCCGCCGCACGCGGTAGAGAAACTCCGCCGCGCGCGCCTTCAATTTCCTCTTTGCTTCGGCCGTGCTCACCGCGCGACAACCTCCCGCTCCCCGGAGAAAATGCTCCAGTTTCTTATCATCGGTGTGAACGAGCAGGATTTCTTCACGCCGACCAGAAATTCTCGCCCCGGGGAATCTATTCCAGCACCCATGCCTGACTGGCTTTTCCCCATGCCCCTTTTCACGCCCCCCGGCATGCGCGTTCAGCGGGTTTATCCTCGAGAGGGAAATCGGAGACCTTGCCGTCGGAGACTCATGACTGAGACACCCACACCGCCCGTCCGCATCGTGCTGTCGACCGCCGGTTCGCCCGAGGAAGCTGCGCGAATCTCCCGCGAGCTGGTTGAGCGCCGTCTGGCTGCCTGTGTCAACCGCCTGCCTGGCGCGACCTCGGTCTATCGCTGGCAGGGCGCGATCGAAGAGGCCTCCGAGGTGCTCCTGGTCGTTAAGACGTCGGCGGAGAAGCTCGAGCAGCTCAAGGCCGTGCTGCATGAGCTGCACTCCTACGAAGTGCCCGAGTTTCTGGTCCTCGAGGTAAGCTCGGGCAGCCAGGCCTATCTGGATTGGCTCCTGGCCGCTGTCGAATAACGCGCCGCGGGTCGGTGTTGCGCTCGCGGGTTCACCGTGGATGGCGAAGCGGAATCGCCTTTGTTATCCTTAAATCCGAGCTTCCATGGGTGTTTTGTTTGCGGTCTTCGTCTTATGCCTCGTGGCGCTCGTCTGGACGGTTATTGCGCTGAGGCGTCATATTCAGAACCATGATGTGCGCGGCAGCGAGCCCCTTCGTCTGGACGGCGGCAACCATGACGATCCGCTCAAAAATATCGACTGACCGGGCTCTCGGGAGGGCGGCGGGATGAACCAAGCGCAGGTTGCTGTTTCTACAGGTGCTGCACATCCGGCAGCCGTTTCTTCCGGAGTGCGGCGCGGGGTCGCGGTGTTGCTTGGCAGTCTCCTCGTCGCCATCTGTGCTCATGTTTCGATACCGCTGTTCTTCACGCCGGTACCCATTACCCTGCAAACCTTTGCCGTGCTCCTGCTCGGCCTGACGCTCACGCCGGCAACGGCTTTCGCCGCCCTTGCTCTCTACCTCATCGAGGGAGCAGCCGGAATGCCGGTCTTCAGCCCCCACGGCCCCGGTGGGCTGCTTCAACTCCTCGGCCCGACCGGCGGTTATTTGCTCTCCTATCCATTCGTAGCCGCTCTCACCGCGTGGATGGCCCGCCGCATCGGCCGCGCAAGCTTTGCACCCTACGCCCTCTCGGCCGCACTGGGCAGTCTTCTCATCCTGGTGTGCGGCGCCAGCTGGTTTACGCTGGTATCCCATCAACCGCTGAGCACAGTTCTCACCATGACGGTGTGGCCATTTCTGCCGGGAGACGCCCTGAAGATCTGCGCCGCCGCCGGCCTCGCGCTCGGCTGCTTCCGGCTTCGCAACCGCCTTCGCGGGGATTCCGCCGACATGGCTGGCGGCGCCGGTCGTTAGCTTCCCCGAGTACAACTTTCCTGCCGCGCCTGTAGGGCTCGGTTTCGGCCTGTTTCTTCGTTGAAAGGATTAGATAACCGCTGTGACTGCAACACCTTCCATCCCAGTCGATACACCGGCGCCCACCTCGCAAGTGCGCGAGATTACGATTGCCCACAGCCCCGACTCCGACGACGCCTTCATGTTCTATGGGCTGGCGACGAACAAGGTCCGGGTGCCAGGCTTCAAATTCACCCACTCTCTTACCGACATCGAGACACTGAATCAGAAGGCGATCCGCGAAGCCTTCTATGACGTGACCGCCATCTCCTTCCACGCCTATCCCTACATGCAGGACAACTACGCGCTGATGGCCTGCGGCGGGTCGGTCGGCGAGGGCTACGGCCCGATGATCGTGGCCAGCCGGCGCTTCACCCTCGAGGAAGTCCGGCGCATACGCATCGCCGTTCCCGGCACGCTGACGACGGCATACCTCGCCCTCAAGCTCTTCGCGCCGGAGATCGAGACCGCGGTTGTCCCCTTCGACCGCATCATTCCCGAGGTCCAGGCCGGCAATTTCGAGGCTGGGCTCATCATTCACGAGGGTCAGCTCACCTACGCGCAGAACGGCCTGCACAAGGTGCTCGACCTGGGACAGTGGTGGCGCGACGAGACAGGCCTGCCTCTGCCTCTCGGCGGCAACGCAATCCGCCGCTCCTTGGGCGAGGACACGATGCGGATCGTGACCCAGGCCCTGCGCGACAGCATTCAGCACGGCCTCGATCACCGCGATGAAGCCCTGACCTATGCCATGCAGTTCGCCCGCGACCTCGACCAGGTGCTGGCGAATAAGTTCGTCGGCATGTACGTGAACGAGCGCACGCTGAACTACGGCGAGGATGGCCGCGAAGCCATTCGCAAGCTGCTGAGTCTGGGACATGAGCGCGGCATCATCCCGCATCCGGTCAAGGTCGACTTTGTCGGCTGAAGAGCTTCTGGTTCGGGATTTGTAACAGCGGCAAGGTCAAAACCAGAAAGCCCGGCTGCACACGCGGCCGGGCCTTTTATTTCGGGTGGAAATGAATCCTAGGTTCCGGTGCCGCGGACAACGACTTCCGCGGTGCGAACCAGGATCTTCAGGTCAAGCCAGAAACTCCAGTTCTCGACATATGCCGTGTCGAGAGCAATATATTTGGCGAATGAGGAATCCTGTCGCGCCTGAACCTGCCACAAGCCGGTGAGGCCGGGCAGAACCTCGAGGCGGCGGAAGTGCTCCAGCTCGTACTTCTCCACTTCGCTGGCAATCGGCGGCCGGGGACCGACAATGCTCATCTCTCCGCGCAGGACATTGAAGAACTGCGGCAGCTCATCCAGGCTGTATTTGCGCAGGATCCGCCCCACTCTCGTGATTCGCGGATCATTGGTCACCTTGAACAGGATGCCGTCGCGCTCATTCATCGCCGCCAGGTTCTTTTTCAGCCTCTCGGCGTTCTTGACCATGGTGCGGAACTTGAAGCACGGGAAGACGCGTCCGCGCTTGCCGATACGCTCGGAGACGAAGAAGATCGGCCCCTTGCTATCCAGCCGGATCAGGACCGCGATCGCCAGCATCAGCGGGAAGACCGCCGTGAGCGCCATCATCGACAATGCAATATCGACCACCCTCTTGAAGATGAGTGCCACGGTGCGCGGATCGCGGCGATGCAGAGAAACAACCGGGAATACGCCGAGGTATTCGATCGGAGTCTCCGCCGTAAGCTCGCCGTAATATCCGGAGATCGAGCGAATGTCGATATCCAGATCGCGAGCCTCTTCTACCAGGCGGATGACATCTTCAATGGGGCACGGCTCAGCGATGACGATTTCATCGATAAAGTGCAGCCGGGTAAGCTGCCGGATGCGGTCGATCCCGCCGAGGACCTGGTTTTCTGGCACTTCGCGGCTTGAACCGCAGCCCGGTGAAAACACGAACCCGCGCAATTTGTAACCGAGCCTGTAATCTTTCGCGATGTGCTGGCCCAGCGCGTAGCTGAGGTGATTTGTGCCCAGAATTACTACATTTCGCGTCTCCAGTCCGCGCTCGTACTGGCGATAGCGGGCCAGTCTCCAGACTGCGCGGCGGATGGACAGCGAAACGATCGTGGTCAGGATAAGCAGCACGACCAGCGTCCGCGAGATGCTGAAGCTGTTCGTCATGTAGAGGCCACCGCACAGGAGAAGCCCGGCATTAAGGCAGGCCTGCACCGTCAGGCGAAGCTCATGAGCCCCGGTGGCCAGCGGAATCGGCGAGTAAAGGCCGTAGCGGTGCGCGACCAGAGCATAGGCGAGAATGAACCACGCAAGGTACACCAGGCTCACTGGAGCCGATGTCACATCGTGGAAAACCCCGGAGAATCGCGTCGCCTTGTCAAAAAGTACAGCGCGCAGGACCAGGGCCGTGCCAAATGCCAGCAGAATGGCGATGCTGTCATTCATCATCATGATCAACGACGACACCATTCCCGGCCCGACAAAACTGACGCGAGACTGCTTGCGAACCGGCACGCCGGTAGCGGGCTGATCTGCGGCACTCGTCTTACGAATGAATTCCGAAGTAGCCATCACCGTCCCAAAAAACTGCAAGCAGAAGACTATCGACCATCTGGAGCGCTCGCGCATTCACCAGCTGAAAGCGAAGATTTGGTATATAGCAAAAGGGTCTGAACTCAAGCCCTGGATTTTACTGGATACAACCCCGTACGAACGTTTTAGTTTCTCTTCAAAACGGACATGTTTACGGTCACTTGTGGAGGATCAATCGTGGGTTTTCGCGAATGCATTGAACCCGGCTTACCCACCAATATACCATGCCCACAACCTCCCGCTAAGTCCAAAATCATTAACTCCCGGATAAATTGCCAGGCCATTCTGAGTAAGACCGGCCGCCTGGTTCTACTCCTCACGAATGAATCAGTTCTGTGCAGCGGTCAGCGCCTGAGAGCCCATAGCCGTCCTGCGATTGGCCTGGTCGGCTACGTTCTTGAGAGGCTGAAACGGTTGCCTGCGATGCCTTGAGAACAGTTAAAAATAACAAATGTTACCGTCGCTGTGTCAAATTAAGTTATCGGCTATTTTTTTCCTTTCTTCCACACGTAAGTTAGTACCTCGTATCCGTATACGTACACGGAGCTTCCGGTTCGACTATCCACAATCCTCGGCAGTTGCGCCCGGTTAGCGCCACTCAGCTAGACTGGCCCTATGGTCGCAGATTTTCGCCCTTTGATCGCTGATCTTGTGCTTCGGGAAGCGCGTCCCGTCGACAAGTACGGACACCAGCCGCGTCTCTACTCCCTGACGCGCGCCATCGGCGAAGGGCTCGCCTACGATGACGACATCGTCTACGCCGCGGCCTGGCTGCACGATATCGGTGTCTTCGTGGGCAATCGTCCCGAAGACCCCGAAGAGCTGCGGAAGTGGGATCACGTGAAGTACGCCTGTGACCGGACGGAGCCGATTCTGCGCGAAGCCGGCTTTCCCCCCGAAAAGATACCGGCGGTTCTGGACGCGATCCGGACCCACCAGCCCCAGGATGACCCTCAGTCAATCGAGGCCACCATCCTCCGCGACGCCGACATCCTCGAGCAGCTGGGAGCTGTCGGCATCCTGCGCAACGTCTCCAAAGTTGGCCGCGACACCCGCTACGCACGTTTCAGCCAGATAGCCCCGGTGCTCAGAAACGCGCTGGCCAGCCTGCCTCCAAAGCTGCGGCTGGAGCGGGCCCGCGAGCTTGCCGCGCCAAAGGTCCGCCTGCTCGCCGATTTCCTCGCAGGGGTGGAATCAGAAGCTGCCGGGGCACTGTTCTAGAGCCTGTTAACACGCGATATAGTAACCAGAACAGGAGCGGAAAAAGCAGGTGGAAGAGTTCTCCAGAATCAAGCGGTTACCGGCCTATGTTTTCAACATCACCAGTGAATTAAAGGCTGCGGCACGGCGGCGCGGCGAAGACATCATTGACTTTGGCATGGGCAATCCCGACGGCGCCACGCCGCCGCACATCGTCGAAAAGATGATCGAGGCAGCGCGCAAGCCGGACACCCACCGCTACTCGCTCTCCCGTGGTATTCCGCGCCTGCGGCGCGCCATCACCAACTGGTACGAGCACCGCTATAACATCCACCTCGATCCAGACAGCGAAGCCATCGTCACCATCGGCTCGAAGGAGGGCATCGCGCACCTCTGCCTGGCCACCCTCGACCAGGGCGATGTGGTTCTGGTTCCCAATCCCAGCTATCCCATCCACATTTACGGCCCGGTAATTGCCGGGGCCAACATCCGCAGCATCGCCATTCACAACACCGAGCACTTCCTCGCCGAGCTTGAAGAAACCATCCCGCTGATGTACCCGCGGCCGAAGATGCTGATTCTGAATTTTCCGGCGAATCCCACGACGCAATGCGTCGATCTGGCATTCTTCGAACGCGTCGTTCATCTGTGCCTGCAGCACGGCATCTATCTTGTGCACGATCTCGCCTACGCCGACATTGTCTTTGACGGCTTCCGCGCTCCGTCCATCCTCGAGATACCGGAAGCCCGGGAAATCGCCGTCGAGTTCTTCACCTTGTCAAAGAGCTACAACATGCCCGGATGGCGCGTGGGCTTCATGGTTGGCAATAAGTCTCTGGTCTCCGCGCTGGCTCGCCTCAAGAGCTATTTCGATTACGGAACTTTTACTCCGATCCAGGTTGCGTCGATTCTCGCGCTGGAAGGGCCGCAGGAATGTGTAACTGAAATCTGTGAGAACTATCGCCGCCGCCGCGACGTGCTCGTACAGGGGCTGAACAAGCTGGGATGGCAGGTAAATCTGCCCCGGGCCACCATGTTCGTCTGGGCGCCGATCCCCGAGCCGTACCGGCATCTCGGCTCGCTTGAGTTTTCGACGCTTCTGCTGAAGGAAGCGAAGGTTGCCGTCAGCCCCGGCATCGGCTTCGGCGAATACGGAGACAACCATGTCCGCTTTTCGCTGATCGAAAACGAAGAGCGAACCCGACAGGCGCTGCGCTGCATACGCCAGATGTTCCAGCGATCCGGCGCGGGGTTACAAGCAGCCACTCATTGAGCGCTGTCGGCTGTCGCCTTGGCGATGAGTTTGGTTGTGCTGAAGCCCTCTACCGTGGGAACGATCTTCACTCGTCCTCCCCAGGAGCGGACCTCCTTCGCGCCTACTACCGTCTCCTCGCTGTAATCCCCTCCCTTCACGATCACGTCGGGTCGCAGGGCCTCGATCAGTTCAAGCGGGGTAGGGGTATCGAAAATGACGACGGCATCGACCGCGGCCAGGGCTGCGAGCACATAGGCTCGCTCACGCTGTGCCACCATGGGTCGCGTCGGGCCTTTCAGCTTGTTCACCGAAGCGTCGCTGTTGATGCCCACAATCAGCCGATCCCCCTGATTGCGGGCGCTTTCGAGAAGGGTGATGTGTCCGATATGCAACAGGTCAAAGCATCCGTTGGTGAAGACGATGCTCTCGCCGCCCGACCGCCACGCGGAAACTCGGGTCTTCAAACGATCGAGTGACAGCACCTTCTCCTGAGCCTGCAGTTCAACCTCGGGCATGAGGCTGGTCAGCAGCTCATCGCGCATGACGGGAACCGTGCCAACCTTGCTCACGACAATACCCGCGGCGACATTGGCGAGAGGGACCGCAGCATCGATCTCCAGCCCGCTCGCCAGCGCGAGCGCAAGAGTAGCAATGACGGTATCGCCCGCACCGGAGACGTCGAAGACCTGGCGCGCCAAAGCGGGAGAAACACTTCTCGAATCAGGCCTGAGCACGGCTATACCTTTTTCGCTGAGGGTGACGGTCAGATACTCGAGATCGAGATCCGAGACCATCGCCTGCCCCGCGCCCAGAATCGCGTCGAGCTCCTTCGAGGCCATATTCGTCGCCACGGAAAGCTCATTGAGGTTGGGACAGATTGTTGTTGCGTGGCGGTATCGGGCAAAGCTTCGCTGCTTGGGATCGACCAGAACCGGAATTCCCTTTTCGCGCGCTTTTTGTATCAATCGCCGGCACACATCCTCAGAGAGAACGCCCTTGGCGTAATCGGAGAGCACAAGGGCATCGGCAAAAGGAATGGCGGCTTCGACCTTGCCGATCAGATCCTCGTAGGCTGCTTCCGGAAAGCCCTCCGTCGTTTCCGTATCCAGGCGCAGCATCTGTTGCCGGCCGCCCACGATTCTCAGCTTGGTGGTGGTGGGATGAGTTGCGACCGCCGTAAGCTCCGAATCGACTCCCGCGCGGCGCAGGCAATCGTCAAGCGAAGTGCGATCCGCATCCTGGCCGCAGAAGCCGAACAGAGTTGACTTCGCTCCCAGCCCGGTAAGATTCATCGCGACGTTGGCCGCGCCGCCCGGCTGTTCGCTGCGATGCACCGCCCGCACAATCGGCACTGGGGCTTCCGGCGACACGCGCTCCACGTCGCCCCAGATATAACGGTCGAGCATAACATCGCCAACCACGAGAACGCGGGTGTTGCCCCACTCACCCTCGATCAGCTGCATTACACGGTGCAGATCCTGGATCATCGCGACAATGTTTCACTTTCTGCGGGTTGGTCCTGGCAAACGGCCAGCTCTACCCAGTCGCAGAGCATATGACCGCATAGAATGTGTGCCTCCTGCACGCGTGCCGTATCCTTTGACGCAATGCATACCGTCGCCTCGGCAATAGATGCGGCAGCGCCGCCGCCTGCTCCGGTGAAGGCTACGGTGAATGCCCCGAGCTCGCGGCCTTTGCGCAGCGCCGCGCATACGTTCCTGCTGTTTCCCGATGTTGAGATTCCGACGACGACATCGCCTTCCGCGCAGAGAGCCTCAACCTGGCGCTGAAAGATATCGTCATAGCCGTAGTCATTCGCGATCGCTGTCAGGATCGAGGTGTCCGTCGTGAGAGCGATGGCCGACAGCCCCCGCCTCTCGCGCCGAAAACGGCCCACAAACTCGGCAGCAAGGTGCTGAGCATCGGCGGCACTGCCTCCATTTCCGAAGAGCAGGATCTTGCCGCCGGCACGCAGGGATTGGGTCATTTCCGCCGCTATCCTTTCCAGAATCGGCAACAGTGCAGGCAAGGTCTCGATTACGGCAAGATGTTCGGCAAGCGCCTGGTGAAAAACCTTCGCGGGTGTCGGGGAATTGGGCATCGGTTCTCCAAATAGATCGGCTGCGGTATCTCGCAAGGGGAAACGGAAACTACAAGCTTCCCTTTATCATATTAATGAACCACACATGACTTCTCATAGCTCGCCCGCTTTCGCGAACGTCCGGTACGTCTTCCTTGATCGCGATGGAGTAATCAACCGCAAGTTGGCCGAAGGCGAATACGTCAGCAGCTGGCATCACGTTCAAATCCTTCCCGGAGCCGAAGAAGCGATCGCAAGATTAAACCGTTCCGGACGCACAGTCATCGTCATCACCAATCAGCGCGGCGTCGCGCTCGGATACTACACGGAAGCCGATGTCAGGGCTGTGCACGAAGAACTGCAGAGGCATCTGAACCAATCCGGGGCGCGCATCGATGCCTTTTACTTCTGTCCGCACGACAAGAACCAGTGCAATTGCCGCAAACCTAAAACCGGGCTGTTCGAACAGGCCGTCAAGGACTTTCCGGAAGCCTCGGGCACCAACAGCATCGTGATCGGCGATTCTCTTTCCGACATCGAGGCGGCGCGAAATTTTGGAGCTGCAAGCATATTTATTGACGGTGATCCGAAGTTTCAGAAACCCGGAACGGAAAAGGCACGAGAGCTAGCTGATGCGTATTGCCAATCATTGTCCGAGGCGGTTAACCGCTTCCTGCCTTAGAGCCCACTAGACAGAGACGACGTCCGCGGCTTCAAACGTTTCGCGAATCCCATCCTCGAGCTGCGTGAATTCGAGGTGGCACCCCAGCTCGCGCAGCCCTGTCAGATCCGCCTCCGTAAAGTGCTGGTACCGGGCATTGAGATCGGCGGGAAAGGGCACGTACTCAATTTCCGCTTGTCCATGGACAGCCATGAGCGCCTTGGCGACGGCGTTAAAGGTGCGCGCGCGGCCGGAGCCTGCATTCACAACTCCGTGATACGTCCTGGGAGCCTCCGCTGAAGCGGGCGCGTATGGACCGGTCTGGGCAAAAAACATATTCACGCGCGCGAGGTCGCGCACGTAGACGAAATCTCGGCGCTGCTCGCCATTCCCGTATCCACCCGAACCTTCGAAGAGCCGCACTTTTCCGTTTTCCAGAATCTGCTTTGTGAAGTGGTGAATCACCGAAGACATGCGGTCTTTGTGCTGCTCGCGAGGCCCGTAGACATTGAAATAGCGCAGCCCCACAACCGTGGATTCCAGACGCCCCTGAGCAATCTCATTGCGAACGTGGTGATCGAAGGCAAGCTTGGAGAAGCCGTAAATATTGAGCGGCTTTTCGTTCTCGAGCACGGGAGTGAAGTGACCGGGTCCGCTCAGCCCGTACACCGCCGCGGTTGAAGCGTAGACGAGCGGCGCTCCCTGTTGCGCTGCATACTCGAGAACAGCCTTCGAATAGGTGAAGTTGTTGTCCATCATGTACACGCCGTCGTCGACCAGCGTGTTCGAGCACGCGCCCTGATGAAAGATCGCTTTCACGCGCGGAATCTCGAGAGCTCTCTCTTCGAGTGCCCGGCGAAATTCCTTCTTATCCATGTAGTCGACGAACCTGGCGCCGTGCAGGTTGAACAGCTTTCGCGTATCGGCAAAGTTATCGACGACCAGAATGTCGCTTATGCCATGCAGATTCAGCTCATGCACCAGGTTGCTGCCGATGAACCCTGCTCCTCCCGTGACAATGTACATAGTGATTCCTCTATCGTTTATGCGAAGGTTGATTCGCTTGTTTTCTGCCGGTCGCGCCAGGCGCCGACACTTGCCTCCAGCATGTCATCGACGGTGATGGAAGTAAGGCATTTCTTTCTCTGTTCGATGCAGACATCGAGATTGCAACCCGCGCACCCTACATTGCGGTAGAGTATTCGATGCCATTTGCCCTGCGGAAACCACACACCAGGCTTGGTGCGCGCGGCGAATGCAATGACGCAGGGCACCCCCGCCGTAGCAGCAAAGTGCATCGGCCCGCTGTCAGGCCCTAGGAACAATTCGGCTTTGCGCAACACAGCTGCCGTTTCTCGCGGCGCAAGCTCACCGCAAAGGTTGAGCGCTTTTCCCGTCCATCTTGCCGCCAGAAGCTCACTGATCGCACGGTCTTCTTTTGCGCCCACCAATACCAGGCTATGGCCGGAGAACTGCTGGGCGAGGCCCGACATGAGAGCACACCAGTTTTCTGTGCCCCAGTCCTTCGCCTGAACCTTGGTACCTGGTCCGCAGGCGATGATCGGCTGGCCCGCGACCGGTTGCAGCGCCGCTTCTGCCCGGTTAATTTCCTCCGCACTCAGCCTCAGATCCCACCAGGCTGGCTCGTTGAGATCGATCTCCCCCAGTTCATTCACGCAGCGCGCGAGCCGGGCAGCTTCGCTTTCCCACAATGTCTCGCTCAACCGCAGATTGGTAGCCCGATCGCCCAGCGGCAGACCGATGATCCTGCTGATGCCGCACGCTCGAAAGAATCGCTGATCCCGCAATACTGCCTGCTCTCCGCGGGGCTTCGTCAGATAAACCAGAACCTCGGGACGGAAGCGCCGGATCTGCAGCCACAGCTTCGCCAGCGTGCCAATGCTGCGCGTGCCTACCGGATACGTCAGGTAACCATCCACCAGCCCCGATTCACCAAGAATCGCCGACGCCGCCGGCGCCTTGGCATGCACGGGAAAGTTAGTCAGCATCATCCGCCGCGCATTTGGAAAAGTTCGCGCGACCAGGTGTAACGAGGGCAAAACAACGACCGTATCGCCCAGGCTTCCCAGGCGATAAATCAGCACCCGCCTGACCTTACTTGGATCGATGCCTGAAGGCTTCATTTCGGGGGTTCCAGAAACCTCTCTCAATCCTGCACGCTCCGTCCAATGAAAACCAGGTGCCGGCTCCGACGCGCCGGGAGCTCATTCCGCGCCTAGGGAAGACGATACGCAGCAGCGTCGCGCGTCTGGTGGGCTACAGGACGCCCTACGCTGAGGTACGTAAATCCGCGCTCCATCATCACTGCCGGATCGTAGAGATTCCGGCCGTCGATCACGATAGGATAACGAAGCGTGTAATGCAGGCGGTCGAGATCAAGTTCGCCGAAGTCCTGCCAATCGCTCAGGATCAGGAGCGCATCCGCATCCTGCGCCGCTGCATACGCGTCGTCGACATAGCGCATGCTTTCCGACACCGGAATAATCTCCTTCGCCCGCTCCATCGCCGCCGGGTCGAAGGCGGCCACGGTCGAGCCTTCCTTCAAAAGCTGTTCCACGATGTCCAGCGCGGGTGAATCGCGAATGTCGTCCGTTCCGCCTTTGAACGATAGGCCGAGCACGCCGATGCGCTTGCCGCGGAAGGTCCACAGCGCCGAACGCACCTTGCGGAAGAAGCGCTTCTTCTGCTCTTCGTTGATACTCTCCACTTCTTTGAGCAGGCTGAAGTCGATGCCCAGCTGCTCGGCGACATAGCGAAACGCCGCCACATCCTTCGGAAAGCACGACCCTCCGTAACCAATGCCGGCGCGGAGAAACTTCGGCCCGATGCGGACATCCATACCCACGCCGCGTGAAACCTGCTCCACATCGGCATCCACCGCCTCGCAGATATTGGCCACAACGTTGATGAAGGAGATCTTCATCGCCAGGAAGGCATTCGACGCATGCTTGATCAGCTCCGCGGCCTTGGTAGAGGTGAGCACGAGCGGCGGCGGATTCTTCTGGTTGCAGCTTCCCGGAACCGCGTGCGGCAGGCGGTAATATTCGCCCGAGGTGAGCGGCTCGTAAATCGCGCTCAGCAACTTGCCCGCGCGTTCGCTCTCCGCCCCGATCACAATGCGGTCGGCATGCAGAAAATCCGCCACAGCCGTGCCTTCGCGGAGAAACTCCGGGTTCGACGCAACATCAAAATTCTCGCGCGGCACTCCATTCCGCTCGATAACCCGGCGAATCCATTCATTCGTATAGACCGGCACGGTGCTTTTTTCCACGATGACCTTGTAGTCTTCGATGGAGCGCGCAATCTCGCTCGCCACCGCGTCCACGTACGAGAGGTCCGCGCTGCCCGTCTTGCTTTGTGGAGTGCCCACAGCGATAAAGATCACCTCGGACTGCCGAGCCGCGGCGCCCAGGTCGGTCGTGAATTCCACCCTGTTCTCACGATTACGCGCAAGCAGCTCACGAAGATACTCCTCGTGAATGGGGATGCCCCCCTCGCGCAGCAGCTTGACCTTCGCGTCGTCGTTGTCGACACAGATTACGCGATGCCCGATTTCTGCAAAGCACGCAGCGGCTACAAGACCGACATATCCGGAACCGACTACCGCGATAGAAACTGGTTGGCTCATGGTCACCTGAAATAATGTTGCAAATATTAAGTATAAGGTTTGGAGAAGCCAGCGAGCGAGAGCTGCCGATTCACATCACCGTCTTGGTTGACGGCTGCCTGTCTGCCTCGGGCAGATAATCCTGCAACGTGCGATCTGCACGCGCAGACAAACAAGAAATTGCAGACATTCTGTTTTTAGAATGGCGGCTGCATCTCCGTTTGTCAATCTGCTTCCGGCCATCCCTCATGCATGCACAGCGCAGCAGCAGGCTGCTCTCATGATCTGAATGTTATGATGAGGCTATCCTGTCCTGAGCCACTGCTTCTCCACCGCATCCCAAAGCCAAAGCCATTGCCATAGCTGAGTTCAACGATTTCTCCGGAGACCGTTTGCAACTGAATCGACCCACAAAACGGCGCATCCTGTATTTGGGCAATCCGCACCCTGGACAGACTTCCTTCTATCGAATCTCCAGCCTTCGACGCCTCGGTCAGGAGGTTACGGTATTTGACGTCCTTGCCCACACCGCCCGTTCGCCGTTGATACAAAGGCTGCAGCGAAGATTTCCCACCGGTCCACTCGTCGCAAAAATCAATCGCAAACTCCTGGCCGCGGTGCGCGCTTTCCAGCCGGACGTCGTATTCTTCGACAAGCCTATCTACCACACCGCCGAAGCAATTCATGAGATCAAGCGGACCGGCGCGCAGACCGTCAACTACAACCAGGATTCTCCATTCGGACTTCGGAATGATGGCGTCTGGTACCAGTACTACAAGGTCTTTCGCCTCTTCGATCTGCATTGCCTCTTCAGAGAAGCGGACGTGATTCGATACCGGCAGTGGGGACTGAACTACATCAAGACTATGTTCAGCTTCGAACCGGCCGAGCAGTTCCCTCCTTCGCCAGGATGGTCCGACAGCGACCGCACTCGCCAGGTCTCCTACATCGGAAGCCCCCTCGAAGAGCGGCCGCAGTTTCTAACCAGACTGGGGGAAGAGCAAAATATTCCCGTAGTGATTGCCGGGCCACGCTGGAACAAGTTCCTCTCACCGGAGCGCTACGCAAAGTACGTATCTCACGGCTATCTCGCCGATGATCAGTACCGCGAAAACATCTGGCGTTCGAAAATTAATCTCGGCTTCATCAGCCACCGGAACGAAGACGACATCGGACACAAGTGCATCGAGATCGCAGCCTGCGGACAATTCCTGCTCGCCGTGCGCAGCCAGGGTCACGAGCAATCTTTCGAAGAAGACCGCGAAGCCGTCTTCTTCTCCTCCGTCGAAGAATGCGCGGACAAAGCCCGCTTCTACCTCGACCGCTCCGACCTGCGTGAAGCCATCGGCCGCCGGGCAAGAGAACGTGCCGTCCGCTCCGGCTACGACAACGATTCGCAACTGACACGGATTCTAAATCGTCTGGATGGCAAGGACTAACATCCGATTGGAGGCTGCATGACCAGCCACGTTGATCTCCTCAAGCATGTCTACGAGCGCTTTAACTCGCGCGACATGGAAACGGTCCTCGCCGCCATGTCCGAAGACGTCACCTGGGCCAACGGCATGGAAGGCGGGCACGTCCACGGGCGCGACGGCGTCCGCAGCTACTGGACGCGCCAGTGGGCCCTCGTCGATCCGCGCGTTGAGCCGGTCGGCTTCTCCACCGGCCCCGAGGGAGAAATCCTCGTCGACGTCCACCAGGTCGTCCACGATCTCGAGGGCAAGCTGCTCATCGATCAGATGGTGGTGCACATTTTCCGATTCGAAGACGGCCTGATCCAGCGCTTCGACATCGGCACATAGCACCGCGGCTGCAAGGAATGAGCCAAAAAGCAAAGGCCCGCTCCGATGCGGGCCTGTTCTTGCGCGCAAGCGCGTGGCGCTGAACGCGAAGTTCAGACGCCGATGACGGCGCAGAGTTCCTTGACTGCCTCGGCGCTCTTCTTGAGGGCGGCGTCTTCTTCGGGGGTCAGCTTGATCTCGATGATCTGCTCGAGGCCGCGGGCTCCCAGTTTGCACGGGACGCCCACGTAGTAGCCGCTGATGCCGTACTCGCCTTCGAGATAAACGGCGCAGGGCACGATCTTCTTCTTGTCCTTCAGGATGGCCTCGACCATCTCGACCGCCGCAGCCGACGGCGCATAGTAGGCGCTGCCCGTCTTGAGGTACTTGACGATCTCGGCGCCTCCGTCGCGAGTGCGCTGCACGATGGCGTCCAGGCGCTCCTTGGGGATCAGCTCGGTGATGGGAATGCCGGCGACCGTCGAGTAGCGAGGCAGCGGCACCATCGTGTCTCCGTGGCCGCCGAGGACAAAGGCCGTGACATTCTCGACGGAAACGTTGAGCTCTTCGGCTATGAACGTCCGGAAGCGAGCCGAGTCAAGGATGCCGGCCATGCCGATCACGCGCTCGCGATTGAACTTCGCCTGGCGGTAAGCGGCCTGCGCCATCGCATCGAGCGGATTCGACACGACGATGAGGATCGTGTCCGGCGAGTTGGCAACAACCTTGCCGACCACATCGGACATGATCTTGTAATTGGTCTGCAGAAGGTCGTCGCGGCTCATGCCCGGCTTGCGCGGGATGCCTGCAGTGATGACCACAATGTCTGAATTCGCGGTCTCCGCATAATCGTTTGTGCCGATGATGTGCGAATCGCGCTTCTCGATGGGCATGGCCTCGAGCAGGTCGAGCCCTTTGCCTTGGGGAATGCCTTCGACAACATCGACGAGGACGACGTCGGCGAGTTCTTTCGCTGCGATCCAGTGGGCGGCCGTAGCTCCAACGTTGCCCGCTCCGACGATAGTGACCTTCTTACGCATTGGTGCTCCTTTTCTATAAGCCATTCGCGCGCCGAAGGCGCAGTCGCCTGGACGGCCAGTCCCGCCGTAGGCGCTTATCCCTGGACGGGCTATCCCATGTTTTCGATCATTCGCGTGGCGAACTCGCTGGTCTTAACCTTGGTCGCGCCCTGCATCTGGCGCTCGAAGTCGTAGGTGACGTATTTCTGCTGAATCGTCTTCTCCATTGACGATTCAATCAGCTTCGCAGCCTCTTTCCATCCGAGAAACTCGAACATCATCACGCCGGAAAGCATCACCGAGCCGGGATTGATGACGTCCTTATCGGCATATTTCGGCGCCGTGCCGTGCGTCGCCTCAAAGACCGCGTATCCGTCGCCGATGTTGGCTCCGGGAGCGATGCCCAGCCCGCCCACCTGCGCGGCGCAGGCGTCGGAGATGTAGTCGCCGTTGAGGTTGGGGCAGGCGAGGATCGCGTACTCCTCGGGGCGGATAATCACCTGCTGGAAGATCGAATCGGCGATGCGGTCGTTGATCAGCACCTTCTTCTTCCACTGACCATTGCCGTGCGACTTGCCGATGGTGTCGAGCACGTGCTTCACCTCGGCATATAGCTCCTGCCGGAAGTCCTCCGAGCCGAACTCAAGACCCGGCTCGATCAGCGCAGCATTCTCCTCTACCGTGAGTTTAGGATTGGCCTCAACGTTGCCGAGAATCCAGCTCTCGCGCTCCGTGACGACTTTGTCGCGGAACTCCGCAACCGCAAGCTCGTATCCCCACTCGCGGAAAGCGCCTTCGGTGAATTTCTGGATGTTGCCCTTGTGCACCAGCGTCACCGACTTGCGGCCGTATTCGAGCGCGTACTCGATGGCGCGGCGCACCAGGCGCTTCGTGCCGGTAATAGAGATCGGCTTGATGCCAACCCCCGAATCCGTCCGGATCTTCTTCTTCCCGCCCTTCAGCATGTCGTCGTTGAGAAACTTGATCAGCTTCTCCGCTTCCGGCGTGCCTTGGCGAAATTCGATTCCCGCATACACATCCTCCGTATTCTCGCGGAAGATCACCACGTCGAGTTTCTCCGGATGCTTCACCGGGCTGGGCACGCCCGCGTAGTACTTCACCGGCCGCACGCACGAGTACAAGTCGAGAATCTGCCGCAGCGCCACATTCAGCGAGCGAATGCCGCCACCGACCGGCGTCGTCAACGGGCCCTTGATCGAGACACGCAGATCGCGCGCCGCGTTGACGGAATCGTCGGGCAGCCACGTCTTGAATTCGCGGAAGGCCTTCTCGCCCGCATAAATCTCAAACCACTTGACTGAGCGCTTGCCGCCATAGGCTTTTTCGACGGCTGCATCAAAAACACGTTGCGAGGCCCGCCAGATGTCGCGTCCGGTGCCGTCGCCTTCAATAAACGGGATGATGGGGTGGTCGGGAATCGTGAATTTTCCGTCGGCATACTGAATCGGCTCGCCGCCGGTCGGCAGCGGCAATCCGTTATAGCTCGTCTGCATGTAGGTGGATGTCCTTCGATGAAAGCGGGATTAGGAGCAACATCCAAACTTATCATCCTGCAAACACGACCGGCAACGGCGCTTGCCGCACGGCATACGCGGCTCCGCCGCAAAAGCTCGCGGCCAGCGCTTATCATGGATGTATGCTCATTCGTTCCGTTCGCCGCGTTGTGACCTTGCTTGCCGTAATCTTCGGCATTGGATATTTCATGGGACTCGCACACGCCCAGCAACCCGTCCGCGTAGCCATCGTCGGACTCGAGCACGGGCACGTCTCCGGCTTCCTGCACGCCTTTCCGCAACAGCACGAAGTGGAGCTGGTGGCCATTGTCGATCCTGATGCCGCACTGCGCGCAAAGTACGAGCAGGAGTTTCATCTCGATCATGGGTTGCTATTTTCGAGTCTCGATGAAGCGATCGCGGAGAAGCATCCCCAGGCGCTGCTGGTCTACACGCCGATCGGCGAGCATCGCCGTGTGATCGAAGAAGCCGCGGCCCGCGGTCTCGACGTGATGGTCGAGAAGCCGCTCACGCTGTCGCTCGACGACGCGCTTGCCATCCGCAAAGCTGCGCGCGAACACCATATTCAGGTGCTGGTGAACTACGAAACGACGTGGTACTCGAGCAATCGCGCCGTCTACGAGATGGCGCAGCAGGGCAAGCTCGGAGATATCCGCAAAGTCGTCGTTCACGACGGCCACCAGGGCCCGAAGGAGATCGGCGTGCAGCCCGAGTTTCTGAAGTGGCTGACCGATCCTGCCGAGAATGGCGCGGGCGCGCTCTACGACTTCGGATGTTACGGAGCTGACCTGATGACCTGGTTCATGCACGGCGAGGCTCCCCTGAGCGTGACCGCCGTCGCACAGACCGACAAGCCGGAAATATATCCGCACGTCGACGACGACGCGACGATCATCCTGCGTTATCCGCATGCACAGGCAGTGTTGATGCCCTCGTGGAACTGGACCTTCTCGCGCAAGGACACTGAGGTCTACGGGACCAAGGGATACGCGATTGCTCTGAACCCGACGCAGGTGCGGACACGCTTCAGCGAGCACGCCCCCGACGAGACAACGACCGCCACGCCCCTCACACCACCCGAGGACACTTCACTTCACTACCTCGCAGCCGTCCTACGCGGCGAGTTGAAGCCGCAGGGCGACCTGACCGCGCTCGATACCAACATGGTCGTCATGCAGATCCTCGATGCCGCGCGCGAGTCAGCGAAAACCGGCAAGACGGTCGACCTGAAGCCTCTCCCGCAGTAAGGGCGTATCCTGAAAGGTGATACTTCTGCGTCGATCACTCCTTTTCGCCTGCGTTCTTGCTATTTGCTGCGCTGCCTACCCTCAGCAATACTCCGCCGACAAGCCTCTCGGATCGACAGCCCAGAACGCACCTGCATATCTCAAAAACGCGGGCATCGATCAGCGCCTCAACTCCCCTCTGCCGCTCGACGATCACTTCCGCGACGAAGCCGGCCAGGATGTCGCGCTCGGCAAATATTTCGGACAGCGCCCTGTCGTCATGGCGCTCGTCTACTTCAAGTGCGGCATGCTCTGCCCGCAAGTGCTCCACGGACTCGCCGAAGTCCTGCCCAAAACCGGTTTCCACGCCGGAAATCAATATGAAGTCATTGTTGCCAGCATCGACCCGACCGATACCCCCGCCGATGCCGTCGAAGCCAAGCAGCACTTCGTCACCATGCTCGGACCCAATGCCGCCGAGCATGTGCATTTCCTCACCGGACAGCAGCAGTCCATCACCGATCTCGCTCAGGCTACGGGATTCCACTACGTCCGCGTCCCCGGGCCCGACGGCAAGATGGACCAGTTCGCGCACTCCAGCGTCATCATGATCGCCACACCCGACGGGCGCATGTCGAAATATCTCTCTGGCATCGAATACCAGCCGCGCGACGTGAGGCTGGCGCTGATCGAAGCCAGCGACCGCAAGATCGGCTCCTTCAGCGACATCGTTCTGCTCTACTGCTGCAACTATTCGCCTAGCCAGGGCCGCTACACCGTCGCCGTGCTGCGCGTGATGAGCATCGCCGCCATGGGCTCCGTGGCCGCGCTCATTCTGGTTCTTTACCTGCTGAATAAAAAGCCGAAGCACGCTTCCGTGTGATTACAGCCTGCACTTCCAGCCTGTTACCCTGTTAGAAATCGAATCAACAAAGATTATTTCTGCTCCGCCTGCCCGCGGAATGCGATTGGAACTGTTTTGCCTGAGCAGACCCAAAAACCAGTGGTCGACATCCACGACTGGCGGCCGAGCCACAACCCCTGGGCGGTGGCTCTCACCGTCACGCTGGCCACTTTCATGGAGGTACTCGATACCTCCATCGCCAACGTCGCGCTGCCGCACATGGCCGGATCGCTCGGCGCCAGTTCTGAAGAAGCAACCTGGGTGCTCACCAGCTATCTCGTCTCCAGCGCCATCATTCTGCCTATCTCCGGATGGCTCATGGCGCGCATGGGCCGCAAGCGCTTCTACATGACTTGCGTGGTTATGTTCACCGCCTGCTCTCTGCTCTGCGGTGTCGCGCCGTCTCTGCCCTTCCTTATCTTTGCCCGCATTCTGCAGGGACTCGGCGGCGGCGGCCTTGCGCCCAGCGAGCAGGCAATCCTCGCCGATTCCTTCCCTGTCGCCAAGCGCGGCCAGGCCTTCGCCGTCTACGGAATGGCCGTGGTCTGCGCGCCTGCCATCGGCCCCACCCTCGGCGGCTGGATCACCGACAACTTCAACTGGCACTGGATCTTCTTCATCAATCTGCCCGTCGGGTTGCTCTCCCTCTTTCTCAGCCAGCGCATGGTGGAAGACCCGCCTTACCTGCTGGCGCAGAAGAACACCCGCTCGAAGATCGATGTCACCGGCCTCGGCCTGGTCGCCATCGGCGTCGGCTGCCTCGAATTCGTCCTCGACAAAGGGCAGGAGAAGGACTGGTTCGGCGATCCGAAGATCACCGCCTTCGCAATCCTCGCCGCATGCACGCTGGTATTTTTCGTCTGGTGGGAGTGGCACCATCCCGATCCCATCGTGGATTTAAAGCTACTCAAAAACCGCAACTTCGGCACAGCGGTCTTTCTGCAGTTTGTGTTGGGGATGGTGCTCTTCGGCTCCACCGTTCTCATCCCGCAGTTTCTGCAGATATTGATGGGTTATACCGCCGAACGCGCGGGCATGGCGCTTTCTCCCGGCGCGATCGTGCTCATGCTCATGATGCCGGTCGCCGGGCGCATCGTGAACAAAATGGATGCGCGCCTGCTTGTCTCCATCGGCTACTTCATCACCGCGGCAGGACTGTATAACCTCACCCGCCTCGATCTGGATGTGAGCTTTGGAACCATTGTGCTGTGGCGCTCCCTGCAGGTGATGGGGTTGTCCTTTGTCTTCATCCCCATCAGCACGCTCAATTACGTTGGCGTTCCGCGCGACAAGAACAACCAGATCTCCAGCTTCTCCAACTTCGCCCGCAATCTCGGCGGATCTGTCGGCACGGCCATGCTCACCACATTTCTGCAGCGTACGCAGCAGACCCACCAGCAGTCCCTGGCGTCGCATGTGGTTCCCGGCACGGTGGCCTACTCGTTCTTTATGGACGCCACAAAGAACGCTCTGATGAAACTTGGCCACAGCGCCGACGCCGCGGCACAGATGGCCACGGGACAGGCCTACCAGGTCATGCTCCGCCAGGCTTCCATGCTCAGCTATCAGAATGCTTTCTGGTGCCTGAGCGTCATCATTGCCTGCCTCATTCCGCTGCCCTTCATCATGCGCAAGCCACCGAAGATCACCGGCACGCCAAAAGAAGCCATGGGGCACTGAGAGGCAATCATTTCGGCGACTTTTCATCCTCCTGGAGCATCTTGAATGTGATACTTAACAGACGCGATCAGGTCGGGCGCGGACCGCAAAGGTTCGCGCCTTCGTGCGTAGTTCCCGGACGATCGCCGCAACAGTGAGAACAACTATGCCGACAAATTTGAATTACCGTGTGGGCCTTGTGCAGATGAGCTGCGGCCCCGATCCCGATGCCAACCTCGATAAGGCCGCCGACCGCGTGCGCGAAGCCGCACGCGAAGGAGCCGAGGTCATCTGTCTGCCCGAGCTTTTCCGCGCCCAGTACTTCTGCCAGCGCGAAGACATCGCCCTCTTTGACCTCGCCGAGGCCATCCCCGGACCAAGCACCGAGCGGCTCGGAGCCGTCGCCCGTGAAGAGAAAGTCGTGGTCATCGCCTCGCTCTTCGAGCGCCGCGCCGCCGGCCTTTATCACAACACCGCCGCGGTGCTGCACAAGGACGGCACGCTGGCCGGCCTCTACCGCAAAATGCACATTCCCGACGATCCGCTCTACTACGAGAAGTTCTACTTCACGCCCGGCGATCTCGGATTCAAGGCATTCGACACCGCGGTCGGCAAAATCGGCACCCTCGTCTGCTGGGACCAGTGGTATCCCGAGGGCGCTCGCCTGACCGCTCTGCAGGGCGCGAACCTGCTCTTCTATCCGACAGCCATCGGCTGGCATCCCGCCGAAAAAGAAGAGGTCGGCGAAGCCCAGTACAGCGCCTGGCAGACGATCCAGCGGGCGCATGCCATCGCCAACGGCGTCTACGTCGCTGCCGTCAATCGCGTCGGCATGGAGCACGGTGACGTCCGCGGCAACCGCGTCGAAGGTCCGGGGCTCGAGTTCTGGGGCGGATCCTTTCTCGCCGATCCCTTTGGACGCATCATCGCCAAGGCGGCGCACGACAAGGAAGAGATCCTCATCGGTGAGATCGATCTGCGCGTGCTTGAAGATACGCGCCGCAACTGGCCCTTCCTGCGCGACCGCCGTATCGACGCCTACCAGCCGATCGTCCATCGCTTCCTTGACGAGCCCCTTATCGGAGCTGGGAGCGGAGGCAGGAGTCAAGGCAAATGACCGCCGCGCGCTGTGCGGAAGCCACGCCACATGATCGCGGCTTCCGCATGCCGGCCGAATGGTCGCAGCATGCCGCGACCTGGCTCGCATGGCCGCACAACTCCGAGGACTGGCCGGGCAAATTTCAGACCATCCCCTGGGTCTACGCAGACATCGTGCGCCACCTCTCGTCGGTCGAGGATGTCCACATCCTCGTCAACGACGCGTCCGCGGAGAAACGCGCCCGCAACACTCTTGCCCGCACGCGAGCCCATCTCCGCCGCGTGCATTTCCATCACTGGCCCACCGATCGCGTCTGGACGCGCGATTCCGGGCCCATCTTCGTAAAGAACGCGCAGGGCGAGACCGCCGTCACCAACTGGAACTTCAACGCCTGGGCCAAGTACGAAAACTGGCACCTCGACGACCAGATCCCGGTCCGCGTTGCCGAGCTGCTGCAGCTTCCTGCCTGGACACCCGCCGTCCGCGACCATCGCGTCGTGCTCGAAGGCGGCTCCATCGACACCAACGGCGCAGGGTTGTTGCTCACAACCGAAGAGTGCCTGCTCAGCGAAGTCCAGCAGCGCAACCCGGCTCTGAGCCGCACCGATCTCGAAGCCGCCTTCCAGGACTATCTCGGCATCGAGCGGGTGATCTGGCTGAACCGCGGCATCGCCGGCGACGACACGCATGGCCACGTCGACGACATCACCCGCTTCGTCGATCAGAACCGTATCGTAACTGTTACAGAAACGAATCGCGAAGACGAGAACTGGGAGCCCCTCGCCGAAAACTTCGACCGCCTCAGGTCGGCGACCAACCTCGACGGCCAACCCTTTGAGATCATCGAGCTTCCCATGCCCGCTCCGGTCTATTTCGAAGGACGGCGCCTGCCTGCCAGCTACGCGAATTTTTACATTGCCAACGGCCTCGTCCTTGTGCCAACCTTCAACGATCCTAACGACCGCAAGGCCCTCCACCTGCTGGCAGAGCTCTTCCCCGATCGCAAGGTGACAGGAATCCATTGCGGCGACTTTATCTGGGGGCTGGGCGCGCTCCACTGTATGACGCAACAGCAACCGGTGTAGCGTGGAGTACTTCGATGCCGAGGAACAATCTGGAGTGGCTGGGCGGGTGGTACCAACAACAGTGCAACGGAGAATGGGAGCATCGGCAGGGCGTACGCCTTGAGCCGCTCGAAAAATCCGGCTGGCAGCTCACCATCGACCTCACCGGAACCTCGGCGGTAAACGCCCGTCCCCAGCAGTTGCGCCTGGAGAGCCATTCCGGCGACTGGCTGGATTGCTCCATCGCAGGCCAGTGCTTTGAAGGATCCGGCGATCCCCGCAAGCTGGAACAAATTATTGGCGTCTTCCGGCGCTGGGTGGAGACGCGGTCCTAGCCGAGTGAACTCCGCGCAACCCATGAATGCAGACACCGCGCTGATGCGCGAAGCCCTCGCCGAAGCGCAGGCCGCAGCCGATGCCGGCGAGGTCCCCATCGGAGCCATCGCCGTCGTCAACGGTGAGATCATCGGGCGCGGGCAGAACCGCGTGCTGCGCGACACCGACCCCACCGCCCATGCCGAGATCGTCGCCATGCGTGCCGCCGCGCGCGCCATCGGCAACTACCGCCTCATCGATTGCGATCTCTATGTCACGCTCGAGCCCTGCGCGATGTGCGCCGGAGCCATGATCCACGCGCGTCTCAAGCGCCTTATCTACGGAGCAGGCGATCCCAAGGCCGGCGCGGCTGGTTCCGTGCTTCAGGTGCTGAATCATCCGCGGCTGAATCATCAGATGGCGATCACCGCCGGAGTTCTCGACGAAGAGTGCGGCGCGCTCTTGCGCGAATTCTTCCGCCAGCGCCGGCTGGATAACCAGGTCTAGTTACGAGTAAGCACCGTGATCAACTCTGAAGGCTGCGGATAGTCGCGCAGCAACGCCTCGCGCACCCCCGTCTCGTAGTCGGCGTAATCGAAGCCCGGGCTCACGGTGCAGCCCAGCAGTGCAACCCGGCCGCCCTGCACAAGCCGCGATCCCTGCCAGACATTCTTCGGAACGATCAGCTGCGGATGCTGGCCACGCATCAGATCATTGCCCAGCACCACTGTCCGCGCCGAGCCGTCCGGCAAAAGCTGCAGCATCTCGACAGGATCGCCGTAGTAGAAGTGAAAGATCTCGTCCGACGCCAGGCGATGCATCTCCGAAAACGTGCCCGGCTCGAGCAGGTAATAGATGCACGTTCCCGCGGCGCGCTCGCCCGGATAGCGCGCCGGCAGCGCCGCATGGGGAATCACTTCCTCTGAACGCCACGTCTGCACAAACCATCCACCCTCGCAGGGATGCGGCTCCAGGCTGAGCTTCTTCTTTATCTCGTCTGCAGTCATGAACGCATGATAAGGGATCGCCGTCTCCCACCGACGGACCACGGCCGCCACGCTTTCGGGGCAACCATGAGTCAGCCGCGGGCATATATCATGTACGGATGCAAATTACCGTCTACTCCGCAGCGTGGTGCCGCGATTGTCGCGAGGCAAAGCGTTTCCTGGAGAAGCACAACCTTCCCTACACCGAGGTCGACATCGAATCGGACCCGGGCGCGGCCGCCGAATTGATACGCCACGTCGGCAAACGCGCCATCCCGCAATTCGTCATCGACGGCGTATGGGTTCAGCCCTACCACCCCGGCCGCGGCTTTCTCTATGAGGAAATGGCCGAGCGGCTCGGCCTTTTCCGCAAAATCTAGCGCTGCATCTTACGACGTCTGCTCAAGCGACCTCTTTGCCCGCGAGCCTGACGCACCCGAAAACGGCAGCCGTCGCACACGCTCGCGCACCATCTCCCGCTGCCACGAGCGCGACCGCGCCTGAAGCATATCGCGCAGCGCGATTCTTCCCACCAGCTGTGACGTCTCCGGATCTTTCACATACGCCTCGAATGCCTGCCCTGCAGCCATCCGCTCTACAGCCGAGCGCAGCGTCTCATCCGGATACGCTACCTGCCCGTCCGCCAGCGCTGCAGGATCCGCCGCGCCTTCAACAGCACCCATCACTTGCGCCACCGTCATCGTCTCCAGCGGATCAACGGAGTATTCGCGGCTCAGGTGGTGTCCTCTACGGCTCAGCCTCTCCGTCAGGATCGACCGGCGCTGGAACAGCACCGTGAACCCATGCGCGGCAACGGAGACCGCAAGCAGCGGCAGCATGAGGCTGTAGTTGTGAGTCAGCTCCATCGCCAGAACCGTCGCCGTCAACGGGCAGCCAATCGCGCCCGAGAGCACGCCCGTCATGCCCACCAGCGCCCATCCTCCCGTTTCCAGCGGAGGCAGCCCCGGCGCCACCAGCGCTCCCAGCGCGCCGCCGATCATGAGCAGCGGCGCCAGAATGCCTCCCGACGTTCCGGATCCCAGCGAGAACGACCAGATAATGCTCTTCACGATGAGCACACCCAGGATCAGCTGCCACGTCGAAGCTCCGCCAATCAGCGAAGCGATCACGTCATAACCTGTGCCCAGCGCCCGCGGAAAGATGAGGCCGCCCACGCCGATCACCACGCCACCGAGGGCCGGCCACCACATCCAATGCACCGGCAGATGATTCTCGAAAAGATCCTCGCTCGCGTAAACTGCGCGGCTCAGCACCAGCGCAAGCGCCCCCGCCGCCACACCCACCGCCAGCGCCGCCAGCACGGCATGTGGACTCACGCTGCCGGTCATCGCGGGCATGGGAAAGAGCGGACCCGGGCCCAGAAAGAACCGCCGTAACGCTCCTGCGGTCGTAGCCGCAACTGCGACCGGAATCAGCGAGCGTGGCCGCCACTCGAAGAGCAGCAACTCCACGGCAAGCAGGATAGCCGCCAGCGGCGTCGAGAAGACGCCCGCCATGCCCGCTGCCGCTCCGGCCACCAGCAGCGTCGACCGCTCGGCGTCGCTCAGGTGAAACATCTGCGCGAAGAGCGAACCGACCGACCCGGCCGTCATGATGATCGGCCCCTCGGCGCCGAATGGCCCACCGGAACCGATGGCGATGGCCGCCGAGAGCGGCTTGAAAAAGGCCACGCGCCCGTCCACCTTCGCCCCGTTCATCAGAATGGCCTCAATCGCCTCCGGCATGCCATGGCCGCGGATCTTCTCCGACCCATACCGCGCCATCAGCCCGATAAGCAGCCCTCCCGCAACAGGCACGAATATTGCCAGCCAGTGGAGATGGTTCGCCGCCGGCGAGACAAACTGCCAGCTGAAGCGGTGAAAGTAAAAGATGTTGGTCGCCAGATAAATCAGGTGCAGCAGGAAATACGCAAGCACTGCTCCCGCCAGTCCCAGCACCAGCGCCAGCGCACTCAGAATGAGCATGCGCGGATCGGCATTGAAGTCGCGGAGCTCCGACCGTACAGCAGAACGAGATTCGGCGGCCGTCGTCACGACGCCTTTCTCGCCCGGCCGCGTGCCGTCGTCGCCTTCGTCAGCAAAACCCGCCGCAGTGCCCGAATCAGCTCAGGTCCCGCCTCTTCCAGCTCCTCCAGGTGACACCCCGCCAGCGACTCCAGAACCCGTTCGCCCTGCGGAGTCACCCGCAGCAAAATGCGGCGATGATCCGTCGCATCCGGCACGCGCCGCAGAAATCCCTGCTCGATCGTCCGGTCCACCAGCTCAACCGCGCTGTTGTGCTTGAGAAACATCCGCGCCGCCACGTGCGCAATCGTCGGCTCAAGCTCGTCGGGCATGCCGCTCACGCACAGCAGCAGCTGGTACTGCTGCGGGCGCAGCCTGCAAGCCTCGGCGGCCGCATTGCTGAAGTTGAGGAAGCGTCGCAGTTGAAAGCGGAATTCGGCGAGGCGCTGGAAATCGGCGCGAGCGACCGTTGCCGCATCCTCGCGCCCTGCACAGGAGATCATGTTCCTATCGTAACACGATATATCGTATTACGACAAAACTCCGCCCCGGCTCGGCTCGTTGTCGCAAAAGTTGCGGTTCTTACTCGCCTGTTGAAGAGGCCGGCACGTCCGCTCCCAACTCCGTCCCGGGATCGGCCCCGGGATCAGCCCCGGGATCAGCGAGGATCGCCCGCGCGTCGGCTTCATCCTCGGCGGCGACCTGAAGCTGCAGCGGCCCAAGCCCCGGCTCCATGATGCGGGCGTTCTCTCCGGAGAGAAATGTCTCGATGCCGGCAGATTGCAGGCGGAGCCGGGCCATCTCGGCCTCGAGCGGCTCGGTAAAACTTGCGATGGTGATGACGTCAGACATGAGGTCCTTTCTATCTCTAATCATTCTAAGATGCGCGGACGATAGAATGGAGAGTCCGTCATAAGAGGGAGATTTCTTCATTGATTGCACGCTATACCCGGCCGCAAATGGGCCAAATCTGGAGCGACGAAAACAAATACCGTATGTGGCTTGAGGTCGAAGCCGCTGCCAGCGAGACGCTCGCCGAGGACGGCATTGTCCCCGCCGAAGCCGCGAAGGCGATCCGTGAGCGCGGCACAATCGACGTCGCCCGCATCAACCAGATCGAGGCCGAGGTCCGCCACGACGTCATCGCCTTCACCACCGCCGTCGCCGAGAAGGTCGGCCCGGAGTCGCGCTGGCTGCACTACGGGCTCACCTCGACCGACGTCGTCGACACCGCGCAGGCCCTGCAGATCAAGGCCGCATCGGCCATCCTGCGCGAAGACCTCATGCGGCTGATCGAAGTCCTCCGCGAGCGCGCCCTCGAGTTCAAATACACGCCCACCATCGGCCGCACCCACGGTGTCCACGCCGAACCCACCACCTTCGGACTGAAGCTGCTCAACTGGTACGCCGAGATGCGGCGCAACCTCACCCGCATGGACGAGGCCGCCGAGCAGATCCGCTTCGGCAAGCTCTCCGGAGCCGTCGGGACCTTCGGCCACCTCAAGCCCGAGCACGAAGAGCGTATCTGCGCGAAGCTCGGCCTTAAGCCCGACCCCATCGCCACGCAGGTCGTGCAGCGCGACCGCCACGCGCACTACGTCTCCGCGCTGGCCATCATCACCGCGACGCTCGACAAGATTGCCACTGAGATCCGCCACTTGCAGCGCACCGAAGTCCGCGAAGCCGAAGAATATTTTTCTGAGAAGCAGAAGGGCTCTTCGGCGATGCCGCACAAGCGCAATCCCATTACCTGCGAGCAGATCAGCGGCCTCGCGCGCGTGGTGCGCGCCAACGCCCAGGTCGCTTATGAAAACGTCGCCCTGTGGCACGAGCGCGATATCTCGCACTCCTCGGCCGAGCGCGTCATCCTCCCCGACTCGACCATCCTGACCGACTACCTGCTGGCGAAAACGGCAAATCTCATCGCGACCATGTTCGTCTACCCGGCGCGTATGTTGAAGAACCTCGAAAGCACCGGCGGCCTCATCTTCAGTGGACAGCTGCTGCTCGACCTCGCCGAATCCGGCATGCTGCGCGAAGACGCCTATCGTCTCGTTCAGAAGCACGCCATGAACGCCTGGCAGAATGACCTCGTCTTTCGCGAGCTCGTCTCCCGCGATCCTGAGATCACCAGCCGCCTCAACCCGGAAAAGCTGGCCCGCACCTTCGACCTCAATCGCCAGCTCGGCAATGTCGACGCCATCTTCAACCGCGTTCTCAACGAGGCCTGACCATGCGGCTTTCTGTGCTCTTCGCAGTTACGATTGCCTGCAGCGCGGCGACAGCCTCCGCCCAGCGCAATGTACCCGTGCCCGCATCCTGCACGCCGCAGGTCAATCAGAAGCTCTACCAACTGCTCAGCTCCGGCCAGACCGGCAGCGTCGACAACGTCATGGTCTGCGGAGTCACTACCAGCTCCTCGCGCACGCAGCGCGGAGGCCCGCACGGCAGCCATCAGATTCTGCCCCTGCGCGTGACCATGCCTGGCGGCGACGTGCGCCAGGTCGAGGTGGTCACCAATGACGACCTTGACGGCGTCGTCACCGCCCCCGTCAGCGCATCCGTCTTCGCCTACGGACAGGCTTTCTTCCCCTCGCGCGGACATTTCGCCGCCGGCATCCACGATGTACACTGCTCCACGCATCGCGGAGCCGACAACGGCTGGGTGGTCGTCAACGGCGTCAAACATCCGGCGAGCTGCGGGTATTAAAATCATCCTCTCGGAGAGGAGCCCGTGACCATCTTCACTCCAGCCAATCTCGCGGCACTCATCATCGCTTCGAGCTTCGCCGCCGGGCTCAATGTCTACGCCACCGTGCTCACTCTCGGCCTGCTCGCCCGCGCGCATGGAGTCGTGCTGCCGCCGGGGCTTGAGATTCTCGGCAGCTGGTGGGTCATCGGCGTCAGCGGCGTCATGTTCGCTCTCGAATTCGTCGCCGACAAAATCCCCGCCTTCGACATGGTCTGGAACGCGCTGCACACCTTCATCCGGATTCCCGTTGCCGCGCTCCTCGCTTATCAGGCCAGCCAGCAGCTTTCGCCGCAGATGCAGCTGGTGGCGGCCGTCTCCGGCGGCCTCATCGCGCTCGTCTCCCACGGCTCGAAGACCGCTGTCCGCGCCGCAATCACTCCCAGCCCCGAGCCATTCTCAAACATCGCTCTCAGCACCGGCGAAGACGTTGTCGCCGTCGGCATCACCTGGCTCACCACGCAGCATCCCTTTGTCGCCGCCGCCATCGCCGCGACGCTCATCCTTATGGCCATCCTCGCCGCGCGATGGATCGTGCGCCTCCTGCGGCGGATGTGGACCAGATCCCCGGGCGCCGCCATCACCCCCTCGCGCTCGTAACCATGGCGGGCGACAACATGAGAACATCATCACCAGCGGTTACAAATGTCCGATAATTCCATGCACCTCACCGTAGCCATCACCGGAGCCAGCGGCGCCATCTTCGGCCAGGAGCTCCTGCGCGCACTCGACGCCGACCAGCGTATCGCCCAGGTCCACTTCATTCCGTCGGAGAATTCCCTGCGCGTCATGGCCGAAGAGCTGCAGCTCGGCGGGCGCAATCGCCTCGTCGAAAAGCTGCTCGGCGGCGAGTCGAAAAAGATCTGCCAGCTCTCTGAATCCGACATCGGCGCTCCGATCGCCAGCGGCAGCTATCCCTCGAGCGGCATGATTGTGCTGCCCTGCAGCGTGGGCACGCTGGCCGGAATCGCGAACGGCCTTGCCGAAAACCTGATCGAGCGTGCCGCCGATGTCTGCCTCAAAGAGCGCCGTCCATTAGTCCTCTGCGTGCGCGAGACGCCCTTCAACAAAATCCATTTGCGCAACATGACCCTCGCCGCCGACGCGGGCGCAACCATCTTCCCCGTCATCCCCACCTTCTACAACAAGCCGGTTGACTCCACCGAAATGGCCCGGCAATTTGTCTATCGCGTGCTCGCCCACATCGGCCTGCCGCAGAGCGCGGCCTATATCTGGAAGGGCGGCGAGTAACCGGCTCGTGCCGCCCCCGGTTGCTGCGGTTATTCGCTCTCCCCGCGCATGGGAACAACGAGCGAGAAGGTGCGTGGCGTCTCAATGACAGCCGTGACGGAGACAACCTCGGGAATACGGATGCCGAGGAACTCTTCGAGTGTCTGCCGCGGACGCAACGCCAGGTCATTCGCGAAGACCGAATCCTGCTGCGCCTTCTCGATAATCCTTTGCTGCACCGCCGCACGCCCTTCGCGCGCAATAAGCAGGCCCAGAGTGTTCCCTTCCTTCATGGCGCGCAGGTAGCCGACGGAAAGCTTGTCGGCAACCGCACCGCCGCCGCCCGTCGCGACAATGTGCGTCGTCTGCTTGATGTTGAGGTTGTTGAAGACAGTGGCGCGCGCGTAAAGCCCCTTCGGATTGATGACCACCCCATCGGCGCTGTCGATGAAGAGATAGGCGCAGGCATCGCTGCTCATCGAGCCGTCAGTGAAAACGCCGGCGCCCGTGCCGATGTTGTACTCCTGGATCTCCCAGCCGCTGGTGTCGCCGCAACCGGAAGAGCTGTGCCAACTCCAGGTGTTGTAATACGCGGGATTCTTGCCAATGAACATCTCGTCCCAGGAGACGGGCGGCTGATCCTGAGAGCCCGACAGAATGAGCGGGCCGCTCGAGAGCTCCCAGAGGGTGATGACGTAGTTCGACTGCATCACCGTCGTCCAGATCTGCTGGTCGAGAGCAAAAAGAGCCGCGGCCGCCAGCGTCTCAAAGTTGGGATCGGTCTCGGCGGGCACGGTAATGTTGGCGAGGTCGGAGAGCGTCTGTGTCTGCCCGTTATAGGTGAACTGGACATTCCAGTTGCCGGGAACATCCTGGTAATAGGTGGCAAGCTGCTGGTCGACGGCGAGCGACGTGGCCTGCAGGCGCAGCAGCAGGCTGGCGAAGGTGGCATTCAGACTCGGCGGCGTGCTGGTGGCCCACCAGGAAACCATGCCGGAGAGAAACGAGGCGAGAAAATTTCCAATCGGGCCAAGCTCGGAGCCCACCGCCCAGAAAGCGCCCTCGAGGATGTTGAGCCCGATCACCAGCCCGGGGTCGCTGTTGTCCTGCTCAGAGAGCAGCAGGTAGGCATTCAGCACCCGGGACTGCCCCTGGTTGTAAACGTAATCGTTGAACTGCTGCATGTTTGTCAGGTTCGATTGAACCTGCTGGATCTGCTGTTGTGTGGGTCCTGAATCTGCCATTTTCTGCTCTCCTGACCGGCCCAGTATGGGGGGGCTGAATGATGCCGTTTTGAGCGGGCAGCGCGTTCCCCCGGCAACGATGGGCCGGCTGTAATGGAGCAGCGCCGCTGATTTGCGCAGCAGCCACTATACATCGCCAGATAACCAGGAAATACTTAAGATACGAAGGAAATAAGTACAACAGTGCAGGCTAAGGATGCGGTCTTTCGTAACTTGTATCTTCCGCCGCGAATAAGTATGGTATTTCCCGGAATATCTCAGGATTCAGTGAAGTTATCCTGCCGTGATCGCAGGATGCCCGCTCATTTCGAAGCCGGAATTTCCTTCACCTGCGGCGGCATCGGCGGCTCCGCCGTCAGAAACTCAAGCGTATTCGGCCCGATGCGGTCGCTGCATTCCCGCGGCGCCAGATGCCCGCAGCCGTCATAAATCTCCAGCACCGATTGCGGTATCTGTGCATGAAACCGATACGCCAGCGCCACCGGAATCAGCTGGTCCTGCCTGCCCCACGAAATCAGCACCGGCATTTTCAGCGCGCCCAGCTTCCCGTCGACTACATCCGCCCCGGTCAGCATCGACTCCATGCTGCGCTGCACCACCCATCCATCGCGCCGCACCAGGCGCAGAACATCGCGCCGCATTAGGGCGGGAATGTGCTGGCCCCGCCCCGGCGACAGCACATCGTTCAGCGCCGCCAGCGCTGCCGGATTATCCGGCCAGAAGAGCGAAGGCTGGAATGGCAGATCGAAGCGCAGCCCCGCGCTGTCATAGATCGCCACTCGCCGCACCTGCTCCGGCTCATCCAGGGCCACGCGCAACGCGACCCATCCTCCCATCGACCAGCCGCCCAGGTCTGTCTGCGTCAGCTTCTCCGACGCCATGAACTTTTCGACGATGGCCGCCTCCTGCGGTATCGAATACGCCGCATCGACAGGGTGCGCCGACCGGCCATAGCCCAGCATGTCAATCGCATACACATGCCGTCCGGCGTGCACAAACTGCGGCATCAGGTTCGCCCAGTCCTCGGCCCGGCTGCCCAGCCCGTGGATCAGCAGGATCGGCGGTCCCGATCCGCCCTCGAAGTAATGAATGCGGTAGCCGTCAACCTCTGTGTAGCGGCTATGGATGCCGTCCAGGCTGAGCCGCACCTGCAGCACCGTCAGCAGCAGCTCCAGCGGACGCAGGCACGAGAAGACCACCAGCCCAACAACCAGGCAGATCACCACCAGCAGCGCCCTCTGCAGCGTGATCCGCGCAGCGCTGCCCTCGCCGGGAGGAGTGCGGTACGGCCGAGGCGGCGGCATGGTGACAACCTTGGGAGAATCGCTCACGGGAGACCGCTTTGACTCCGCCGTTTCAATGATTCCGCCGCTCGTTGCGCCGCCCGCGTAAAAGCGCCGGCGCAAAAGGCTCGGGGATGACCAGTATTGTATCCCGAGTTACTCCCTGCCCAGCCCGTCGCGCATCTCGTAGGCCTTGCGGATCACCTTCTCGGTAAACGACGCAATCGGGCCCAGGTCGTCGAGCGTCGCCCAGCGCGCATCGGCGGCATCGGTCGCACAGGCCAGGCTCCCGCCGGTCACGCGGCAAAGATAATCCACCAGCACGTAGTGGTATTGAACGCGCCCCTCTGCATCGCGGGAGATGCGGTCGACGACATCGACAATGCCCACCGGTTCGACCATCAGCCCAGTCTCTTCGAGCACTTCCCGCCGGATGCCTTCCTCCAGCGTTTCGCCCAGCTCGAGCGCGCCTCCGGGCAGCGACCATTCGCCTTTGAGCGGAGCCTGTCCCCGCTCGATCAGCAGCACTTGCCGCCCATCGAGGATCACCGCGCCCACGCCGATCACCGGCCGTTCCGGATATTCGCGTGACATTTGCTTCTAGAGCTTGATCGCCTTGCCGAATTCGCCTTCGAAAACCGTGGTTGCCATGCTGAACCGGCTGCCGTTGAATTTGTCTTCGCCGTTCAGGCGCCCCAGCGCCAGCAGCGCCACCACGTGATAGCTCAGGGGCAGCTTCAGCACCTCGCGCACCTTCTCCTGCTCGAAGCCTTCCATTGGAGCTGTGTCGTAGCCGAGAACCTCGGCCATCAGCATCATGCTGGTGAAAGCGATCATCACGTGCTTGTTGAGCCATGCCGTCAGGTTAGGATGATTCGACAGGTAATTCGGAATATTCTGGCGCGCCTGTTCTGCGTAGTTTTCGGGCATTCCCCCGGCGCACCCCATCTCCAGCATTTCATCAAGATCGCCGGTGCGCCAGCCGTCGGCGTCTCCGCAGGCAACGATGACAACGGAAGCCTCCTCCACTTTGGCCTGATTGAAGCTGGCCCAGCGCAGGCGCCGCCGCTGCTCCGGCGTCCGCACCACGATAAATCGCCACGGCTGCATGTTGTAGCCGCTGGGGGCCTGCAGCCCCGCCTCGAGTATCTTCCTCAGGTCTTCGTTGGGAATCGGCGATCCGTCAAAACTGGGCGTGGCGCGGCGTTCCGCAATTGCCTGGCTCAGCGGTTTTTCCATCAGGTTGGCCATACAGACGGCATTTCCCTTTCGCGAAGTTGGGCCCGGCGTCGGGCTGTGCTTGTCTTACTGGGTTAGAGCATCGGGGACCGCAGCGCGTCTTTAAGGAATCTGGCTCATCGGCAGCTCGATCGCATACGGGTTCTGGTTATCCGCATGCGCATAAACCCACAGCCCGTGAAATCCCTGCCTCAGCTCGGGATATCGGGCAAGCATGGTTTTCATCAGCTCCACAATCTCGCTGTGTGTCGCGACCGGATTTGAGACGTCCTTTGTCTGATAGTTAACCACGAGATCCAGCCCCCCCGAAAAGGCATCCGTCCGCAGGCTGGTGATGTTGAAGCTCTCGCTCCCCACCTTCAGGACCAGCGGATTCGCCCCGGGCAGATCCGGCGGCCGGACCGACTGCGCTTCTTTCTGCAGCTTCTCAAGATTAGGACTGGATAGAAAATCCACCGGGTTAAGCAGGAACGCCGCCGTCTGATAGTAGAAGTAGGCGTTCCAGCTCTGATCCTTCTGCGCGTACATGCGGGCCTGCCTCCAGTACCACACCCCGTCATGCCCCGCCACCGTCATGGGACGCATAAACAACCCGGCCAGCTTCCACGTTCCCGGAGGATCGTTCTGCAGCAGCAGCGACACCTGCTGCGGATGCTCCACTCCCGTCGCGTGCAGAATCACCAGCGCGTAGTTGCCCGGCGGCAGCTGAGGAATAGTAAGCGTTACGATCAGCGCTGAATCCGGCACCGAGCAGAAGAACTGCGTCTCATCCTGGGTCGCCTTCAAATCCGCGGCCTTCAGCGAGTAAATGGCGTCGATCGTCAGCGCGCCCGGCTGGATCTGCGGAGCGATCGACTCAATACTCGCCGCCACCGGATCGAACTGCGCCGCCACCGGCGCGATCGTCGCCTGGCGCACCGCCCCCACATTCGCCGTCTGGATTTCCGTTCCAAGGCCGCGAGCCGCCTGGATAATCGGGTCGCGCTCCGCCGCCGTCATCTGGCTTTCCGTGGTGCAGGAGACGGCGTGCGCCGGCCTGCTTATCCCAAAAGCCGCCAGCAGAATCAAAACAGCCGGGCGTCCGGCGCGGCACATCGATGGCAAAGCATCACGAAATGAATCGATTGGCATAAGCGAAAAAGCAGTGGCAAAATTCGCGAGCAAAGCGAAACCACTGCTAGTCTAGTACAGAGAGGGATTTGGAGGTTTTCCAGTCGCGATCCTATGATGCCGTCGTCCCCCCGCCACATCGGAACTGCCTTCTGGACCGTCTGCGCCATGCTCGCGCTCAGCGCGCCGGCGCTGGCGCAGGTCGTCGAGCCCGCGGGTTCTTTTGACTCTCCCCAGCATCTTCGCTTTCAGCCGCAGGGAGGCCCGCCGCAGGGAGGTCAACCGCCACGACCGTCCGCTCAACCCCCGCGGACACCCGCGGCAAAGCCCGCCGCCATCGTTCCCGTCTCCGCGACAATACCGCAGCCCACGCGCCCTTCGCTGCTCGACAAGCCGGCTGAGCCCGCCAGAATCGAGCTCGCTTCTGGACGCCTCACCATCCACGCCGACAACTCCAGCCTGGACGAGATTCTGCGCCATCTCACCGCCGACAGCGGCATGACCGTCGACGGCCTCGGCGCCGACCAGCGCGTCTTCGGCACCTACGGTCCCGGCGATCCGCAGGAAGTGCTCTTCAAGCTGCTCGACGGCTCGGGATACAACGTCGTCATGCTGGGCCGCACCGCCAACGGAACCCCGAAGCAGCTCGCGCTCTCCCCGCGCGCCAAGGGACTCCCGAATAATGGCCCCAGCCGCCCTCAGCCTGTCGCACAGGATGACGACAACGACGACGAGTACCAGCAGCAACAGCAGCCGCCGGCCGAGATGCCCGCTCCGCCGCAGTCGCCTCCGGAAAATCGCCCTCCGAACGGCGCGCGCACCCCGCAACAGATGCTCCAGGAGCTGCAGATGATGCGCCAGCAGCAGCTGCAGCAACAACAGCAGCAGCAGGAGTCGCAGCCTCAGTCCCAGCCATAGCTCCCGCCATCGGTCGCGATTGACAAACTCGTGACAGATATCAGATACCATGGCTCTCAACATCTGGAGGACGCCGTGAGAAAGTTTGCCTCAGCAACTTATTCGAAAGCAGTTTTCATCCTTGCGCTCTGCCTCGCCGGAGGAACCATGTCCGCAGCCGTCAAAAGCATCTACGACTTCACGCTAAAATCCATCGACGGCAAGCCGACAAGCCTCAAGGAGTATCACGGCAAGGTCGTCATGCTGGTCAACGTCGCCAGCAAGTGCGGATTCACCCCGCAATACGCCGGCCTCGAAAAGCTCTACGAGACCTACAAGGACAAGGGCTTCGTCATCGTCGGCATCCCGGCCAACAACTTCGCCCAGCAGGAGCCCGGCACCGACGCCGAGATCAAGAAGTTCTGCACCAATAAATACAATGTGAGCTTCCCCATGATGTCCAAGGTCTCGGTGAAGGGTGACGACATCACCCCGCTCTACGTCTACCTCACCGACAAGTCATCCGATCCCAAACTCGGCGGCGAAATCAAGTGGAACTTCACCAAGTTCCTCTTCGACCGCAACGGCAACCCCGTCGCCCGCTTCGAGCCCAACGTAACGCCGGAATCTCCAGAGGTAGTCGCAGCAGTCGAATCCACGCTCAAGCAGTAACTGAAATTCATTTCACGACGAGGCGGCTCGCATCATGTGCGGCCGCCTTTTCATTGCCCCGGAAGGTGCTGTTGCGGTGGCGGCCAAAGTTTTCTCACTCGCTCATCCCGGTTCAGGTCGCGCCAACGGGGGTCGACCGGAACAAACCTCATGCGCACATCCTCCTGATCCGCGGCTTGCCGAAGCCAGTTGAATGCAGTTTCATTGTCTCCCAGTCCGGCATACGCCAGTGCGAGATTATAGGCGGGCAAATGACGTGCTTCGGCGGCCTGATGGAGCAGCGTCACAGTTTTCTTTGCCTCATCCAGGCACCCTTTTCTGGCCAGCGCAAACGCCTTTAGGGCAAGCGCTTCGGAAGTTCCTCCCGACAGCTCGAAAGCCTGCTGGAGCTCTGCCAATGCTGCCTGCAGGTCACCGGCTTCGATGAGGGTTTTGCCCAGAATGAGATGGCCGAGCCAGGAGTTCGCATTCAACGTAATCGCTCTGCGCGCCATGGCGGCTGCATCTTCATACCGGCTGGCCTGGTACAGCATTTGTCCATGAATGGCGTGGTAGTGAACCGAGTAGGGATCGA
>Ga0335075_10001059_pt1 | contig 46402 bp, 47 predicted proteins | sample Lox_Sample_24_FD_206723 | JGI IMG/M metagenome (GOLD analysis project Ga0335075, IMG submission 206723) | Soil microbial communities from Loxahatchee National Wildlife Refuge, Florida, United States - Lox_Sample_2.4 | ecosystem: Environmental > Terrestrial > Soil > Wetlands | place: USA... | reverse complement strand
AGCCCGGGGACGAGCTTGGTGACCACCCACAGGGCGAACCCGGTCAGGGCGGCGCGAATGAGAAATGGCCCCATGGCGGTGAACCTACTCCCAGCCGGCCGAAAACTAACCGAAACCGCGAGTATCCGGTACCACGGGTATTGACTTCTTCTAGCGGGCTTCCTACCGTCTTTTCATGACCACTGCGGTGAAGCAGACAGGGCCCGGCCGTGAAGAGTTCTCCGACCGATTACTGAAGGGGTCGGTGAAGAAGTCCTATCAGCCGGTCGTCGACATCGACTGGGACGCGCCGCTGGACCCGGACAAGTTCTATCTACCGCCGCGGACGGTGTCGCTGTACGGCACGCCGGTCTGGGATGGTATGACCCGCGCCCAGCGCATCGAACTGTCCCGCCAGGAACTGGTGAACACGCTGTCGGCAGGTATCTGGTTCGAGAACATCCTCAACCAGGCGCTGCTGCGCAAGATCATGCACACCGACCCGACCAGCCGCGCCACCCACTACGCGCTGACCGAACTGGGCGACGAAACCCGGCACATGATCATGTTCGGCAAGGCCATCGAGCGGGTCGGTGCCAAGCCGGTCCGCCCGCGGCTCTACCAGCGGATCATCATCAACACCCTGCCGTTCTTCTTCCGCGGCTCGGTGCTGTGGGTGGCCGCGCTGATCGGCGAGGAGATCTTCGACTCGCTGCAGCGGCAGATGATGGACGACCCCGAGCTGCAGCCGATCATCCAGCGGCTCATGCGAATTCACGTCACCGAAGAGGCCCGCCATATCCAGTTCGCCCGCGACGGCCTGCGCAAGCGGACGCCGACGATGCGACGGCCGGAGCGGTGGTTTGTCGGCAATATCAACGGCCTGGGCGGCTGGTTCTTCCGCTACCTGTTCACCAACACCGTGCAGTACAAGCGTGCCGGTCTCAATGCGCGTGAGGCCCGCCGCGTCGCCCGTAGGAGCCCGCATCGCCACGAAGTGCAGGTCGCGGGCTTCGCCCCGCTGGCGGAGTTCCTCGACGAAGTCGGGCTGATGGGCCCGCTGGCGCGCCGAGGCTGGACGCGCACCAGGTTCCTGTGACCGACGACGTCATCGTCGTCGGCGGCCGCGTCGCCGGCCTCCCGACGCTGGACGGCGACGTAAGCCGTTCGGTGTTCGACGACGACACCAACACCTGGGCGCTGACCACCGACAACGGCGAAACCCACCAAGCGCGGATTGTCATCAGCAGCCAGTCGCCGCTCGTGCCTTGGTTGCCGAACCTAGAGGGCAGCAACGACTTTCGTGGAAGTTCGTTTCACGCCGCGGCACCCGATCCGGACTTCGATCCGACGGCTCAGCGCATCGCCGTGCTCGGCGCCGACGCCACAGCCGGTCGGCTCATCGCGCGGCTGACCAGGAGGGCCGCGTCGGTCAAGGTCTTTCCGCTGGCGCCTCGCCGCGTCATCGCACCCACCCGGCGCGCCCGGCGCTATCTGCGCCGCCAGGCCGAGGTGGTGACATCGCAGATCGACGCCGTCACCGCGTCGGGCATCCGCACCGCCGACGGCATCCGCCACGACGTCGACACGATCGTCTACGGCACCGGGTTCGCGGTCGTCGAGCAGGGTCCCGTGCTGGTCGGCGCTGGTGGGCTGACGCTCGGGCAGGCCTGGCAGGACGGCAGGGAGCCCTACCTCGGCATCGCCGTCCACGGCTTCCCGAACTACTTCCTGATCAGCGGCCCGGACACCGAAGCGGCACAGCGCTACGTCACCGATTCCCTGCAGCTCATGGCGGGCGACACTCGGATCGAAGTCCGCCGAAGCAGCCAACAGCTGTTCAACGAGCGGGTACACCTGCACGGCCCGCCGCCGCATCTGGCGGCGGACGCGTTCGACGTGTCGTCTTCCATCGGTGTGCACGACGACATCTACGACGGTCCGGCAACCTTGACGATCGCTGAGGCCGGCCGATCGGTACGCGTCCGGCTGAGCGGTCACGTCGACCCAATCGACGGCCAATACCATTGGCAGGGAACCGTTTTCGACCAGCTCCCGGCCGACGTGCTGACGAAATCGCGAACGGTGGACCTGGCGGTCGGCGAGCACAGCGCGCCGGCGCGCATCACCGAAGCCACCGCGCAGGGCACCCACTCGATCGCCGGGGTGGGCACGCCGCCGTTCGCCCCGTCGAACGTCGAATTCACCGTGTCGCAGCCTTAGCGCAGCGCTTTCGCCCCTGCCGGTTGACGCCACGCCCGCGTACCCTGTTTACGTGCCCCGATAACGGTTTTTTGGCCGCGGCCTCGTGGGTACACCAAGAATGGTGGCGAGTCCATTGGCAGGCGAAAGCAAGACGCCCGACGTCGTAGTCGTCGGCGCTTCGGCCGGCGGGGTCGAGGCACTGACGGACCTCGTCGCCGGATTACCGCCCGATCTCCCGTATTCGATTCTGGTGGCGCTGCACATGCCGGTCGGGGCGCCGAGTGTATTGGCCCGCATCTTGGACCGCAGCGGACCGCTGCCTGCCGCTCAGGCGGTGGACGGGGAAACCTTGCAGGCGGGCACCATCCGGGTCGCGGTTCCCAATCGCCACCTGCTGCTGGATAACCACCGCATCGCTTTGACGGAAGGTCCGACGGAGAACGGCCACCGCCCGGCGATCAACGCACTGTTTCGGTCGGTGGCGCTGATCTTCGGTCAACGCGCCATCGGTGTGCTGCTGTCCGGCGTACTCGACGACGGCACGCTGGGATGCGCGGCGATTCGCTCGCGCGGCGGCACGACAATTGCCCAAACCCCCACGGAGGCCTTGTTTCCGGCGATGCCGCTCAATGCGATTGCGGCCGGAGTCGTCGACTATGAAATGTCGGCGCTCGAGGTGGGCGGCCTGCTCAAGCAATTGGCCGATCGCCAATTCGAGGAATTCGCGATGGAACCCGACGCACGCATGGAGCTGGAAAACAGGATCGCCATGGCACGAAAATTTCCAACGGAATTCAACACCGAAGAACTGGGGCCGCTATCGGGCTATACCTGCCCGGACTGCAATGGATCGCTGATCTCGGTCAGCGAGGGCAACTACCGCTGCCAGGTCGGTCATGCGTGGACGGCCGATGCTTTGCTGCGCGCACGCGACGACGAGATCGAGGGCGCGCTCTGGGTCGCAATGCGCAGCCTGCAGGAGAAGACCAAGCTTTCGCGGCGGCTGGCCGGGCAGGTCAATCCCGGGATACTGCGCAACCGGTACGAGTCGATCGCCAACGAGGCGGAGCACGCGATGGGCGTCCTGGGCAACCGGTTGTCGGCGGGCCAAACCAAATTCAAGGGACCGGATGGGTAAGCCGGTCAGCGCGCTATCGATTTCCACTGTGGCGGCGGAGAACTTCTGCCTGCTGGCCCCGCGCGGCGTGCTCGATGGTGGCACGTACTTGCAACTGCGCGACACCATAATCAAGGCGGCCCTGGATGAGCCACGGGCCGTGCTCGTCGACGTCAACGGCGTTGACGTTCCGGCCCCCACCGCGTGGTCTGTGTTCACCAGCGCACGCTGGCATGTCAGCACCTGGCCCGATGTGCCGATCCTTCTGGTGTGTTCAGACCCCGACCGTCGAAAGAGTATCGCCCGCAACATCGGAAGCCGCTACGTGCCGGTGCACGCCACCATGACCGCGGCGTTGGCCTCCCTCACCGGTGGTCGACCGCTTCGACGGCGGGCTCACACGGAACTGCCTGCTTCTCTTGCCAGCTTGCGTCAGAGCCGTGAATTTGTGGCCGAATGGCTTGCGAAATGGTCTCGGCACGAGCTCATCCCAGTGGCCACGGTTCTGGTCAACGTTTTCGTCGAAAACGTTCTGCAGCACACCACTGGGGCGCCGCGGCTGATGCTCGAATCCGATGGTGACGCCGTCGTGATCTCGGTGGAAGACGACAGCTCGATACCGGCGGCTCGCCACGAGGATCCGTACCGCGGCGGCGAGCCGGTGTCCGGTCTGGCGATCGTCGCATCGGTATGTCGAAGCTGGGCCAGCACACCCACGCCGTTCGGGAAGCGAGTGTGGGCCGTCGTCGGCCCGGAGAACCGGCTTTAGCCGAGCCCGAGCATAACCGGGCACGCAGATCCAGCCGGGTAGTGTTCACCTTCGCGGCACGCGGACAGCGGATGGGACGAAATGGAAGCAGAGACGGACGAAGCATTCGAGGCGCTGCTGCGGTACATGCGGGATTCGCGTGGATTCGATTTCACCGGGTACAAACGCACCACGCTGATGCGGCGAGTTCGGCACCGGATGGCCCAAGCCGGCTACGAGGCGTTCGAAGAGTATCTCGACGCGTTACAGGCCAGCTCCGAGGAATTCTCGGCGCTGTTCAACACCATCCTGATTAACGTCACCTCATTCTTCCGCGACCCCGATGCGTGGGAGTACATCTCCGACGACGTCATTCCGCGAATACTTGCCGAGCGCGGCCCCGATGCGCCAATCCGAATCTGGAGTGCGGGCAGTGCCTCCGGGCAGGAGGCCTACACACTGGCCATACTTTCGGCCGAGGCGATCGGCCAAGATGCATTCCGGCAACGGGTGAAGATCTACGCGACCGATGTCGACGAAGACGCGCTCGCAGAGGCGCGAGCAGCCAGTTACGACGCGAAGGCCATCGAGTCCCTGCCGACAGAACTGCTCGATAAGTACTTCGAACAAAGCAACGGCCGCTACACCTTTCACAAAGACCTGCGCCGCGGGGTGATCTTCGGTCGTAACGACCTGGTCAAAGACGCGCCCATCTCGCGGGTTGACCTGCTGGTATGTCGCAACACCCTGATGTACATGAATGCAGAGACACAGCGAAATGTATTGGGCCGCCTGCACTTCGCACTGGCACCGCAGGGCACGCTGTTCCTTGGCCACGCAGAGATGTTGCTGAGCCATACCGATCGATTCAAGGCGTTGAACCTCAAGCAACGAATTTTCCGCAAGGCACCCGGATCGCACAGCAGTCTGGAGCGTTACGATCCCGCAGCGACGATGTATGAGCGGCACGGCGATCTGCCCGGCCTGACCACGGTGCGCGAGTTGGCTTTTCGCGCCAATCCGGTCGCGCAGATCGTGGTCACCGGCGAAGACACCGTGGCGATGATCAACCAGCAGGCCGAGACGATGTTCGGCTTGTCCGCCCGTGACATCGGCCGGCTGTTGCGTGATCTCGAGGTGTCCTACCGGCCCGTCGAATTGCGTGCCTATTTGGAGCAGGCCAAGGTAGAACGTCGATCCGCCCGCATACAAGACGTCAAATGGCAGCGCCCGGGCTCCGAAACGGCGTGGTTCGAGATTCACGTCAACCCGCTGGTGGACGCCGAGAACGGTCTGCTGGGTGTGTCGATCGTGTTCTTCGATGTCACCGCGACCCGGGCCTTGTTGGACAAGGTCGTTCAGACCAACCGTCAGCTCGAGGCGGCCTACGAGGAGTTGCAGTCCACCAACGAAGAACTCGAGACCACCAACGAAGAACTGCAATCCACGGTGGAGGAACTGGAAACCACCAACGAAGAATTGCAGTCCACCAACGAAGAACTCGAGACGATGAACGAGGAGTTGCAGTCCACCAACGACGAGCTGCATACCATCAACGACACCCTGCGCGAGCGCAGCGTCGAACTCGACGATGCCCGCACTTTCCTTGACTCACTGGTGAATTCGGTGCATTTCGGCATGGTGGTGGTCGACCGCGAAATGCGGGTGGTGGTCTGGAACCGGGGCTGTGAAGAACTTTGGGGTCTTCGCGCCGACGAGACCGGCGGTCAGGTTCTCACCAATCTGGACATCGGTCTACCGATGGATACCGTCCGTCCGCTGATAGGAAATGCCTTCGTGGATCCCGAGAATCCGGGCGAATCCGTGGTCGAGGCCGTCAACCGCAGGGGCCGGCCGACTCAAATTCGGGTGACCTGCACGGGTTTCCAAGCACCTGAGGGTGGCGTGAACGGCGCGCTGCTGTTGATGGAGCCCCAGTCCCGAACGGACAGCTAGGCTTCCTCTTCCAGCTCGCCCTGCTCGATCGCGGCGGCGTCGTGGAGCGCCGCCGCGCTGCGGTGTACTGCCGCCGCGTCCTGATGCGCATCGGCGCTGCCGTCATCGGCCAGCATGGCGGCCTGCTCGTGGGAGGCGGCGGCGCGTCGGTGTGCAGCACCCGCTTCGACATGTCGCGCCGCGGCGTCTCGATGCGCCTGCTTGGCTCGCTCCAGCGACTCGCTGGCATGCAGTCGCGCGCGCTCGGCGGACTCCGTATCGGCAGGCCGCCCCGCCGCGAGCTCGGCCCTGCGTTGCTGCAACTCGACGGCACGTTTGCGCGCCGCCTCGCCTCGCAGCAACGCCGCGTCGCGGCCCGCCGATTCCGGCTCGGTCACGGTCATCAGCTGCGATGTTCTGACTCGACGAGCTGGCGCGCAACGGCCGTCAGCGGCGTGTTGGAGCTTTGAGACAGCCGCTTGAGCAGCTCGACCGCCTGTACTGCGTCGATCTTGAATCTTTCCATATCGATCCGCATGATGTGGTGTTCCCAGGCCGCCGACAGGCACGGGCCCTGGGCGTGTCGTTGCTGGATTTCGTCGAGCAGCACCGGGAAACGGTCGGTCGCCGAGGCCGTCCTCACCTTCCCGTTGCGTGCGGCGATGGTGATGCCCGCATGCTGCGCCCCAAGCATCGCCTCGGCAGCACCGCGGGTCAGTTCGTGCAGGACATCGCCGAGGTCGGCGTCAGGCCGCTGCTGCAGCGTCTCCGCCAACTGTGCGACTTCGCGGATGATCCCACTCCGCAAACTCGTTGTCATCTCGTCGCCTCCGACCGCCTGCTTCGATCGCGATTAGGCCATTGTCCCGCCGTGCGGCAAGCCGGGCAACTGACCTCTGGCTGTACCCCGACCAGCGGGTCATCAATCATTCGCCGCCTGCCAGGCGTCTTAGTATGAGTCGGTATTTTCGCTCAGCTCACGAAGGAGATGGTGTGCGGTTCAGCTATGCGGAGGCGATGACCGATCCGACGTTCTACATTCCGCTGGCAAAGGCCGCCGAAGCCGCCGGCTATGCCAGTATGACGATTCCGGACAGCGTCGCCTACCCGTTCGAGTCCGACTCCAAATACCCGTACACACCCGACGGCAACCGCGAATTCCTGGACGGCAAGGCGTTCATCGAGACGTTCGTTTTGACCGCCGCCCTGGGCGCGGTGACCACGACACTGCGGTTCAACTTCTTCGTGCTCAAGCTTCCGATCCGCCCGCCCGCGCTGGTGGCCAAGCAGGCCGGCTCGCTGGCCGCGCTGATCGGCAACCGGGTGGGCCTCGGCGTCGGCACCAGCCCGTGGCCCGAGGACTACGAGCTGATGGGTGTCCCGTTCGCCAAGCGCGGCAAGCGAATTGACGAGTGCATCGAGATCATCCGCGGTCTGACCACCGGCGACTACTTCGAGTTCCACGGCGAGTTCTACGACATACCGAAGACAAAGATGACGCCGGCTCCGACGCAGCCGATCCCGATACTGATCGGCGGGCACGCCGACGCCGCGCTGCGGCGCGCGGCCCGCGCGGACGGCTGGATGCACGGCGGCGGTGATCCCGCAGAGCTCGACCGGCTCATCAAGCGGGTCAAGCAACTTCGCGAGGAAGAGGGCAAGACCGGCCCGTTCGAAATCCACGTGATCTCGGTGGACGGCTTCACCCTCGACGGCGTAAAGCGACTCGAAGACAAGGGTGTCACCGACGTCATCGTGGGCTTCCGGATTCCCTACATCATGGGATCCGACACCGAGCCGCTAGACACCAAGATCCGCAACCTGGAGATGTTCGCCGAGAACGTGATCGCCAAAGCCTAGCGGCGGTCGCAAGCGCGGCGAAACCGGGCGCAGCGGGCCGACGCCAAAACTTAACGGCTACAGCGGATCCCAGACCGGAGCACGCTTCTCCTGGTGCGCCTTGGCCGCCTCCAACGGGTTGTTGGTGAAACCGCTGAGGATCTGCGTGCGGTTCTCGATCTCCATCGCATGGCGAAGGCTGGGCGCATCCAGCGCGGCGTTGAGACCGATCTTGGTCTGCCACACCCCGTAGGCGTTGTTGCCGGCGATCGAGCGCGCCATCGTCAGCGCGGCCGTCATCAGGTCCTGCGGGGCCACCACCTCGTGCACCAGCCGGATCCGGTACGCCTCGCCGGCGTCGATGATGCGTCCGGTCAGCATCAACTCGCGCGCCACCCCGGCTCCGACGATCTTCGGCAACAGGTAGCTGGTGCCCATGTCCATCGAGGAGAAACCCGCCTTGATGAACACCGAGCCGAATCTGGCTTGCTCCGAAGCGATCCGGATGTCGGAATGCAGCGCGAACGCCAACCCACCGCCGACCGCCACGCCGTTGACCGCGGCGATCACCGGGATCGATAGCTCATAGAGCCGTAGGTACTGCTCGGCCAGCCGAACCTGGGCGTCGTAGTTGACCTTGAACGCCGGGGTGTGCGGTCCGGCTTTGGTCCAGGCCTCCCCCGTGCCGCTGAGGTCGGCGCCCGCGCAGAACCCGCGGCCCGCGCCGGTGAGGATCGCCGCCCGGAACTCGCCGCTGCTGAGCACATCGAGCGCGTCGTCCATCGCATCGATCAGCGACCCGTCGATCGCGTTCAACCGCTCGGGACGGTTCAGCGTCACACAGGCGATATTGTCGTCGAGCGTTGTCAATTCCACGGCGGTCATACCGCAACCGTAAGGGAACGCTCAGCGTTGCGGCCTAGCGTTGGGCGCTATGGCACGAACTGACCGTGACAGTTGGGATTTGGCCAGTAGCGTCGGTGCCACCGCGACCATGGTGGCGGCCGCGCGGGCGGCGGCCAGCCGACGTCCGCACCCAGTGATCAGCGACCCGTTCGCCGAGCCGTTGGTCCGCGCGGTGGGGCTGAACCTATTCACCAGGGTGGCCCGCGGCGAACTGGACTTCGCCGATGTCGACGACGATGCCGGATTTCCCCGCATGGTCGACACGTTTGCTGCGCGGGCACGGTTTTACGATGACTACTTCGCCGAGTCCAGCGCCGCGGGCGTGCGTCAGGTGGTCATTGTGGCGTCCGGGCTGGACGCTCGCCCGTACCGGCTGCCCTGGCCGGCGGGCACCACGATTTACGAGATCGACCAGCCCGAAGTCATCGAGTTTAAGGCCGCGACGCTGTCCGAGCTGGGTGCGGCGGCCGTGGCTGAGCACCGTCCGATCGGCATCGACCTGCGTGACGATTGGCCGACGGCGCTGCAAGCTGCCGGCTTCGACACCGCACAACCGACTGCTTGGCTGGCCGAAGGGGTGCTCATCGGCTTTCTACCGCAAGAGGCCGAAGTGCGGCTACTGGACGCCGCCACTGCGCTGAGCGCCGCAGGCAGTACCTTCGCCGGGGATTTCGGGTCTGTGAGCGGTCAGACCGAAAGGGCGAAGCAGCAGGCCCGGACCATGACCGACCGGTGGCGCGAACACGGCGTGGACCTGCACATCCCCGACTTGACCTATCCCGGAGAGCACACCGATGCCGCGGCCTACCTGCAGCAACACGGGTGGGACACGACCAGGTCGGTACTGGCCGACCTGTTCGAGTCGGCCGGCCTGGCGCCGCTGGGCGCCGACGCACAGGGCAGTGCTCCGGCCTCGATCGGCTTCGTGCGGGCAACCCGGCGCTAGCGTCGGCCGTCCTGCTACCTTTTCGCCGGGTGAGTCCTACGATCGGTTCATGGACGACTCGCCCGCGATCAACCGGGCACGAGTGCGGGCCGAGGAATGTCGGCGACGCACGTTGGAGCTGTCCGGCGGCGACCCAATCACCCGGGAGGACGTCGAGTTTGCGGTTCGTCGGGCAGAGAATGCCCGCGCCTCCGCCCAGGCGGCCAAAGCCAGCACCATCAGGGTGATCGCCTGGTTGGCCGAGCAACGCAAACTGCTGGATCGTGCTGTGCTGCGGGCCGAGGAGGCCAGGACTTCGGCCGAGCAAGCCCAAGCGGTCGCAGCCGAGATGCTTGACGAACTGGGCCAACAGCGCATCCTGCACAACGCGGCGCCGTCGCCGCAATCTGCGCAGCACCAACGGCCAATCGACTTTCGACTGGTGCGACGTCGGGGTGGGCCGGTGGCGTTGCCCTAGTCGGCTGCGCCTATCCGTGTTTGGCGAACCATTCGGCCTGCATCGCCAGCAGGCCCATGGCCGGCAATTGTGTTGTGGCAGAGTCAAGTTCGCGGTAGCGCTGGTACACGTTGACGACGACCCGCTCGGCGTCCAGCCAGCTGGCATACTCCCCGAGGTCGATGGTGTCGGCCGCTTCTACGAACGACTGCCCCTTGCGGTAGGCGGCCTCGGCCTGCTCGGCGACGTGCACGAAATACCCACGGACCGCGCGGATTCCGTCGGCGTCGGTGACCGGCCCGTGGCCCGGCACCACGGTCGGCGCATCCAGCGCGATCATCGCGTCGCAGGCGGCCACCCAGTTCGCGATCGGACCGGCCCACACGATCGGCGTGCAGCCGATGAACAGCAGATCCCCGGCGAACAGCACTCCGGCGTCGGGGACGTGCACCACCGAGTCCGCGGCGGTGTGGGCGGGACCTAGATTCAAGAAGTGCACCTCGCGGCCGCCGACCTCGATGGTGAGCTTGTCGTCGAAGGTGTGGTCGGCGTTGCGCAGCGTGATACCGCCGAAGTCGAACGGCCCGAACCGTTCTCGAAGATATCCGGTGGCCGCAGGCCCAAGGTCGGCGGTCTGGGTCATCACCAGCATCTCGGGCGCCATGCCGTGCTCGATTTCCTCGGCAGTGCCCTTTGCGGCGATCACCCGTACCGAGGGTTCCAGCAGTTCGTTGCCGTGGGTGTGGTCGCCGTTGGAGTGGGTGATCAACGCGTCGGTGATCGGCGCGTGGTCGGTGATCGGAGCCATCGCGGTCAGCATCTCGCGGGTCAGCGGTAGGTCGAAGAGAGTGTCGACCAGCAGCGAGGCGCCTTCGCCGGCAACCAGTCCGGCGTTGCTCCAGCCGTATCCGCCGTCGGGCAGCATCCACGCCCACACCCGGTCGGCGACCTCGTGCAGCCCGCGGGTGTAGGGGATTTTCGCCGGCGCCTTGTTGACCCGCTTCGCCGGCGGTGCGGCGTCCGGGTTGCGCCGCGGCGGTATCGGCTGGGGCGCAGGTGTTTTGCGGACGGTTTGGCGGGTTTCGCCCAGCCCCTGCACTCTGAGCGTGACGACGTCGCCGTCGTGCAGCCAGCCGTGGAAGGATTCGGGCGCCAACGGGTCGAGGTGCTCGACCAGTGTGCAGGTCGGCACGGTCCCCGAACCGAACACATCACCGGGAGTCAGCATCACGCCGCGCGAGGCGTAGGAGATGACTTCGGCGAAGCTCCAGTCCATTTGGGCGGTCGACCCGGAGCCGATCACCGTGTCGTTGACCAGCGCGGTCACGTCCAAGCTCAGCTTGCCGTCGCGGCGGTAGGGCTCCAGCTCGTCGGGCGTGACCAGATACGGGCCCAGGGTCAGGCCGCTGTCCTTGCCCTTGGCCTGCCCGATCGCCAGTTGGCCCTCCAGCTGCTGCAAATCCCGCGCCGACCAATCGTTGAAGATCATGTACCCGACGATCGCGTCCTCGGCCTCGGCGACCGAAAGGTCTTTGCGCGTCACCCCGACGACCGCGGCGATCTCCAATTCGAAGTCTTGCCAGGCACTTCCGGGCGCCATCGGGGCGTCGTCGTAGGGACCGAGCACGGTCGTCGGGCAGGCGAAGTAGAAGGCGGGAATCCGATACCAGGTGTCCTTGAGCACCCGGCCGCCGCCCATCGCCGCTTGGCAGTTGCGCATGTGGTCGAGGAAGCACAGCGAGTCGCGGATCGACGGCGGCCGCGGGATTGGCGCCATCAGCGTCACCTCGTCGAGCCGTACCGTCGTCGTCGTCGAGTGCAGTGCCTCCTCCCCCGCGTGCCGCAGTCCGGCCACGCCCTGCCCGATCAGGTCGAGCAGGCTCACACCCGGTTGCACCGGGTGAATCACGTCGCCGGAAACCACTCCGGTGCGTACGCCGCCGTGATCGCGAAAGGTTGCCCACCGCATCGTGATTCAGTCCTCTCTGGTTATCTGACTTGGATCCTTGTCCGGTCGCAGTCCACGCCAGCTGGGTTGACGCAGCCGGTCGTCCGACGTCCACTCGCTGTAGCGGACCTCGCCGACCAGCGTCGGCTTCACAAACGTCACGCCTTTGGCGTCGCGCGCGAGAAGTGGTGCATCGAAGGGGGATTCGTCGGTGTGCAGCGGGGCAAGCGTCTTCTTCAAGCTGGCCAGGTCGCGTTCGGTGAACCCCGTGCCGACCCGTCCGGCGAAATGCAGCCCACCGTCAGCCGGAATGCCCATCAGCAGCGACCCGATGCCGCTGGTGCGCCCACCCTCACCCGCGCGCCAGCCGCCGATCACGACTTCCTGGGTGTTCCAATACTTGTCCTTGACCCACGACGCGGACCGGCGACCGGGCTGATAGGTGGAGTCGCGTTTCTTGGCGATCACGCCCTCCCACCGGTGCTTGCGCGAGTACGCTAGCGCCCCGTCGCCATCACCGGGCAGGAGGTCGGGAACGATGAGACCGCTGCTGCCGGCGGCAAGGGTTTCCAGCAGTTGCCTGCGGTCCCGGTAGCGAGCCCGCAGCAGGGACCGCCCGTCCAGGTGCAGCAGATCGAATGCCCAGAATTCGATCCGGGTGGCGCGGGCCCTGTTCTGCATCTCGCTGAAGCTGGGCACACCGGACGCGTCCAGCGCGACCACCTCGCCGTCGAGCACCAGGTGATGTTCGGCGAGATCGTCTGCCAGCGAAGCCAATTGCGGGAATTCGTCGGTGATGTCGCGGCCGCTGCGTGATCGCAGCCGGAGTTCGCCGTGGTCGGCGTCGACCAGTAGCCGGTAGCCGTCCCACTTCCCCTCGAACGCCCACTGCGACGCCTTCAGCGCGGCCACTGAGCCGTGGGTGGCCAGCATCGGGACCAACTCGTCGAAGTCGAAGACGTGTTGGTCTTTCATCCGGTGGGCCAGCCACTGGTCGCCGTCGGTCTGAATCAGCGCGTAGCGCCCCGAGATCCGCTGCCCGTGCAACGTGACGATGACCTCGCCTTTTTCACCGGAGTCCAAGAACTTCTCGGTGTCGTAGGTGCCGGAGTCCCAGATGATCACCTTGCCGGCGCCATACTCGCCCTTCGGGATCGACCCTTCGAAGCTGCCGTACTCCAGCGGATGGTCCTCGGTGTGCACCGCCAGGTGGTTGACCGCGGTGGTCTCGGGCAGGTTCTTCGGAACCGCCCACGACACCAGCACCCCGTCGCGCTCGAGGCGGAAGTCATAGTGCAGCCGGCGGGCGTGGTGTTCCTGGATGACGAATGTATTGCCTTGACCGGCAGCCGGTTTGGCACTGGGAACGGGTTCTGGGGTTTTCGAAGCGTCACGCATGCTGCGGTATTTGGTCAGCCGGTCGGGGGTTTGCACGTCGGCGTCCAGCGGCGCCAGCAGGTCCCCGTCGCGCTCGACCCGCTTCAGCACTTCGTCGTAGCTCAGCTGGCGCAGTTTCTTGTCGTCGAGTTCGTCCCAGCTGCGCGGTGCCGCGACGGTCGGATTCTCCCGTCCGCGCAGCGAATAGGGCGCGATGGTGGTCTTCGAGCCGTTGTTCTGGCTCCAGTCCACGAAGATCTTGCCCGCGCGCAGGCTCTTGGTCATCGTCGAGGTGACCAGCTTGGGCATCGACGTTTCCAGTTGCTGCGCAACGCGTTTGGCCAGCACCACCGCGCCGCGGCTACTCACCGGTTCGTCCAGCGGGCAATAGAGATGCATGCCCTTGCTGCCGCTGGTCAGCGGGAACGTGGTCAGCCCGATGTCCGCGATCAGGTCTCGGACCGCGCGGGCCACCTCGGCGAGCTGCGGCATCGTCACACCCTGGCCGGGGTCGAGGTCGAACACCAGCCGAGTCGCGGGCCCCGGCTTGAGCGTCTCCCCTTTGCGCGTCCACTGGGACTCGAAGCGCCACTGCGGCACGTGGACTTCGAGTGCGGCCTGCTGGGCGATCCACGCCAGCCCGTCGGCGCTGTCGATGATCGGATAGGTGGTCGTGCCCGAGCGGTGCGCGACGCTGGCGCGGGGCAGCCAGTCCGGCGCTGAGGACGCCAGTTGCTTCTCGAAGAACGACGGCTCCTCGACGCCGTTGGGCCAACGCTTGCGGGTGGCCGGGCGGCCGGCGATGTGCGGCACCATCACGTCCGCGATCCCGGTGTAGTAGTCGAAGATGTCGGCCTTGGTGGTGCCGGATGAGGGGTAAATCACCTTGTCGGCGTTGGTCAGCTTCACCTGCGACGCCATCCCCCCAACCTACGCGTCCCGCCCCGAAAATAGCCCCTCACCACGGATTATGACTGTGACGTAAATTAATGTGACGTCAGACACGAAGGCGTTTAGCCCGCGTAGCACGTCGGGCACAGGTTTCGGATGCGCAATGTCATCCCCTGGCGCCCTAGTGGCGGCGTACCCCTCAGCAATGCGACCCTACGATTGCACTCCCAGCGTATTGACGTGCCAACTTACGACCGATCGAAGCTGCAACCCGGTGTCGTTCACATCGGCGCGGGCAACTTCCACCGCGCGCACCAAGCGGTGTACTTCGACGACCTGGCCTGCTCGGGCATTTCCACCGAGTGGGGCGTGACCGGGATCAGCCTGCACTCCTCCGATGCCAAAGACCTGCTGTCGACTCAGGACGGCCTCTACACGCTCGTGGAGCGCGGTCACGACGAGCAGACAGCTCGCGTGGTCGGCTCCATCGGCTCCATCCACTACGCACCCAACGACGGTGCCGCGGTGCGCGCGGCGCTGGCCGATCCCCTGACCCGGATCGTGAGCCTGACGATCACCGGCAACGGCTATTTCCTGGACCCGGTCACCCGCAGGTTCGACGCCGAGCACCCCGACGTGCGCGCCGACCTCGTTGCGTCCGACAGCTATGTCACCGCGTGGGGTTACCTGACCGAGGCCCTCGCGGAGCGCCGCCGAGCCGGTACTGCCCCGTTCACTGTGCTGTGCTGCGACAACATTCCCGACAACACCCAGGCGGCGCGAACGGCGTTGGTGTCGTTCGCGGAGTTGAAGGATCCCGGGCTGGCGCGCTGGATCGACGCCTACGTTGCGTTCCCGTCGACAATGGTTGACCGCATCACCCCCCGGACGTCCAAGTTCGAACGGCAATTCGTGGAAAACACCTTCGGCATCGCCGACAAGTGGCCGGTGGTGACCGAACCGCACTGCCAGTGGATCATCGAGGACCACTTCAGCAGCGGCCGCCCGCCGCTGGACTTGGTTGGCGCCGAGTTCGTCGCCGATGTCAGCGACCACAAGACAGTTAAGACCCGCATGCTCAACGGAACTCACGTTTCGATGGCGTGCCTGGGCATGCTGGCCGGCCACCAACGGACCGACGAGGCAATGCAGGACGAGGTGTTCTACGACTACATCGAGCAGCTGATGCGCGACGAGATTCAGCCGCTGCTGCCGCCGGTGCCCGGGATGAACAACGCCGGCTACCGCAACACGCTGCTCACCCGGCTGAGCAATCCACAGATGAGCGACCAGTTGTCGCGGCTGGCCCGCCGCGGCTCGTCGAAGATCTCGTCGTTTGTCCTGCCCTCCTTGCAGGAGGCGATTGAGCAGGGCCGGCCGCACGACCTGCTGATGCTGGCGGTCGCCGGGTGGGCCCGGTATGTGCGCGGCTACGACCTCAAGGGCCGCAAATTCAGCATCGACGACCCGCAGGGCGCGTTGCTGACTAAGTTGGCGAACATGGACGCCCACGACCCCGGCGCGTTGCTGCGGCACGAAATGTTCGCCGAGCTGCGGATGGTTCCCGGCTTCACCGAGCGCCTGGGCGACATGATCGCCGACATCGACGACCATGGCGTGATCCCGACACTGCGCCGGGCGTTGCGGGACGATGCGCAGGAGTTGGTGTCGTGATGAACCAGCCCGGCATTGTGTTTGTGCGCGAGTTCGACCCTGCACCAATCACCACGTTGCTGCTCGACGCCGACGACAACCTGTTCGCGTCCGAGGCCCCGGCGTTCGTCGCGTCGACCGAGGTGACCAATCGTTTCCTGGCCCGGTTCGACGTGAATTCGCCGTTCACGGCCGAGGAGCTGCGTAAGCAGGCCGTGGGCAAGAACTTCCGCAACACCGCGCTTGTCCTCGCCGTGCAGAGCGGGGTGCCGTTCGAAAAGGCGTTGGCCGACGGCATTCCCGATGCCGTCGTCGCTTCAGACCACGACGTGGTAACTGGTCGCGCGTTGACCGCCAAGGAACTCGAGCGATGGGTGCGTGAAGAACGCGAGCAGGTCACCGCCTACCTGGGCGCCTCCTTGAAACCGGATACCGAAGTGCATGCCGCACTGCATGAGCTCGCATCGCGATATGCGTTGGCTGCGGTCAGTTCCAGTGCGAGCAAGCGACTGGACGCCTGCTTCGCCGCCACCGGCCTCGATTCGCTGGTGCCCGCGGCGGTGCGCTTCAGCGCCGAAGACTCGCTGCCGGTGCCGACGAGCAAGCCCGATCCCGCGGTGTATCTGCACGCCGGTCAGGTCCTCGGTGTCGCCGCCCACGAGGGCCTGGCCGTCGAGGACTCGGTGCCCGGTGTCACCTCGGCGGTCGCGGCGGGCTACGCCGCCGTCGGCAACGTGATGTTCGTGCCGCCCGAGGAACGGCGTTGCCGCAGTGAGGAATTGATCGCCGCCGGCGCCGTGGCGATCACGGACTCGTGGCGCGCCCTCGCGGATGTCCTGCTGTTGTCGTCCGTGACGGCTGGAGGTTCCCCGCTCACGTAGGCATACGCCACGCACGCAACGAATATTCGGGCCGCGGCCCGGGGAGGAGTTGAGCACTGGTGGCCAACGCAATAGAGCTGAACAATGAAACGGTGACAAGTCTGCCGATCGCAGGACTGAATTACGACCGCAGCAGCGTCAGCGTCGGCATCGCGCACATCGGTGCCGGCCACTTTCACCGGGCCCACCAGGCCATGTACATCGACCGCCTGCTGCAGCGGGGCCTGGCGCGCGAGTGGGGCATCTGCGGGGTCGGCGTGATGCCGGCCGACTGGACGATGCGCGACGTGCTGCGCGACCAGGACGGGCTGTACACGCTGATTCTGGAGAATCCCGACGGCACCCGCGAGGCACAGGTGATCGGCTCGATCATCGACTATCGCTACGCCCCCGACGATCCGGCGGCCGCGCTGGACGTGCTGGCCGCGGAATCCACTCGGATCATTTCACTGACGATCACCGAGGGCGGCTACCGCGACCCCGACGGGCCGGCGTTCGCGTTAATCGCCGATGCGCTGGCCCGGCGCCGCGACCGCGGCATCGCCGCGCCGACGATCGCGTCGTGCGACAACATCGAGGCCAACGGTGAGGTCGCGAGGCGGGCCGTCCTCGCGCAAGTGGAAAGCCGCGACCCCGGGCTTGCCGAGTGGGTGGCGGAGCACGCCCGGTTCCCGAGCTCGATGGTCGACCGGATCACCCCGGCCACCACGCTGGACATGGCCGCGGCGGTGCGCCGCGATTTCGGTGTCAACGATCGGTGGCCGGTGGTGGCCGAGCCGTTCACCGCGTGGGTGCTCGAGGACGACTTCGCCGACGGCAGACCGCCGTTGGAGCAGGCGGGCGTGCTGATGGTCAACGATGTCGGGCCCTACGAGCTGATGAAGCTGCGGCTGCTCAATGCGGGGCATCAGTCGCTGTGCTACTTCGCCCGGCTGTGCGGCTACGAGTTGGTGCACGACGCCGCGCGTGACCCGTTGTTCGCCGAATTCCTGCTCGCCTATTTCGATTTCGAGGCCATCCCGACGCTGCCGCCGGTGCCCGGAATCGACCTGCACGATTACACCCGCAAGCTGATCGAGCGGTTCTCCAACCCCGGCGTGCGCGACACCGTCGACCGGCTGTGCGCGTTCTCGTCGGATCGCATTCCTAAATGGCTGCTTCCGGTGATCAACGACAACCTGGCCAACGACGGACGTGTCGCGCTGGCGGCGGCGACGGTGGCCAGTTGGGCCCGCTACGCCGAGGGCGTCGACGAGTGGGGCGATCCGTTCGAGGTCGTCGACCAGTTGGCGGACTCGCTGGTGCCGATCGCCCGGTCGCAGTACGAGAATCCGACCGCGTTCATCGAAAACACCGCGGTGTTCGGTGATTTGGCGTTCCACCCGCGCTTCGTTCAGGCCTACGGCTGGGCGCTGGACTCCCTGCACCGCAAGGGTGCCCGGGCGACGCTGGAGGCGTTGGTGCGATGACCCGCGGGCTGGTGATCGGCGAATCGCTGATCGACATCGTCGAGCCCGACGAGCACGTCGGCGGCAGCCCACTCAACGTCGCTGTCGGACTCGGCCGGCTGGGCCGCGAGATCGACTTCCTGACCCACATCGGCGACGACCCGCACGGCAAGCGCATCGTGGACTACGCCAAAGCCGCTGGTGTGCAGCTTGTTTCGGGAAGTCAGGCCGCTGACCGTACATCGACGGCGCGACTGACCGTCGGCGACGACGGCTCGGCGGACTACGTATTCGACCTGGACTGGCAGCTATCCGGAACACCACCGGTGCCGCCGCCGCTGTTCGTGCACACCGGATCGATTGCCGCGGTGCAGGAACCGGGCTGCCTGGCGGTCGCGGCGCTCGTCGACGCGTACCGGGTATCGGCCACGGTTACCTTCGACCCCAACGTGCGGCCGTCGCTGATCGCCGACCGGGATCTGGCCCGCCAGCGGATCGAGCGCCTCGTCGAGCACAGCGACATCGTGAAGGTCAGCGAGGAAGACCTGCGCTGGCTCGACCCCGACCGTCCGCTCGAGCAGGTCGCGCAGACCTGGCTGGCGCTGGGTCCAGCTGTCGTGGCGGTGACGTGCGCAGACCGGGGCGCGATGGCGATCTGTGCGGCCGGCGAAGCACGGGTACCCGCGCGTCCGGCGCAGGTGATCGACACCGTTGGCGCCGGCGACTCATTCATGGTCGGCCTTATCGACGCGCTGTGGGACCGAGGGTTGTTGGGTGCCCAGCGCCGTGTCGAGCTGGCCGGGTTGGACCTCGAGGCGCTGACCGCCGCGCTCAACGAGGCCACCGCAGCGGCCGCGCTTACCGTCGGCCGGGCAGGTGCTGACCTGCCGGATCGAGCCGCGCTCGCCGCTGCAGCGGGTGATGGTTAGACGCATATCCGGATAGCCGTACGGGCATACTGGCTGTATGCGTTCGATTTGGAAGGGCTCGATCTCCTTCGGGCTGGTCAACGTTCCGGTCAAGCTGTACAGCGCGACCGAGGACCACGACATCAAGTTCCATCAGGTGCACGCCAAGGACAATGGCCGCATCCGGTACAAGCGGGTGTGCGAGGTGGACGGCGAGGTCGTCGAGTACCGCGACATCGCGCGGGCCTACGAGTCCGACGACGGCAAGATGGTGGTGATCACCGACGACGACATCGCGACGCTGCCCGAGGAGCGCAGCCGCGAAATCGAGGTGCTGGAGTTCGTTCCGGCCAGCGAGCTCGACCCGATGATGTATGACCGCAGCTACTTCCTCGAGCCCGACGGCAACTCGACCAAATCGTATGTGCTGCTTGCCAAGACGCTGGCCGACACCGATCGGGTGGCGATCGTGCACTTTGCGCTGCGCAACAAGACACGGCTTGCGGCGTTGCGGGTCAAGGATTTCAGCAAGCGCGACGTGATGGTCATCCACACCCTGTTGTGGCCCGACGAGATCCGCGATCCCGACTTCCCGGTGCTGGACAAGAAGGTCGAGATCAAACCGGCCGAGCTGAAGATGGCCGGGCAGGTCGTCGAGTCGATGGCCGACGAGTTCAACCCCGACCGGTACCACGACGATTACCAGGACCAGCTGCACGAGCTGGTGCAGGCCAAACTCGAAGGCGGCGAGGCGTTTACCACCGAAGAGCAGCCCAAGGAATTGGACGAGACCGAAGACGTCTCCGACCTGCTCGCCAAGCTGGAGGCCAGCGTGAAGGCGCGCTCGGGCGATAGCAAGCCTCCCGCGAAAAAGGCGGCCGCGAAGAAGGCTCCGGCGAAGACAGCTGCGAAGAAAAGCGCGGCAAAGAAAGCGCCCGCCAAGAAGACCCCCGCCAAGGCGGCCTCCAAGTCCTGACGCTCAGTCGTCGATGTGCGTCGGTGGGTCGCCCAACGGCTGGCCGGGACCCACTTGATCACAACGTCTTTCGGGCACCAGGAAGGAGCTGGCCCCGCTGTAGATCAAGTGCGTGAACTCCGTGCACCGTTGCCAGGTGCCATCGGGCTGCACGGGACCGTCGCATTTCTTCAAAACGGATCCGCCGTATTGGCAGCCTGCGCTGGCCGGCGGCGCTGACGTGATCAGGTTTCCGGCAATCAGCAGGGCGGCTACGCCTGCGAGGATGCAGCGCTTCATGGTGGTCTCCCGTCTCACCTACGGCAGCCTAAGGATCAGGTTGCCGCACCGGGGCGGAGATGACGAGAAAAAACTAGAACATGTTTCAGAAATGGGGTTCCCCGGCGGTCTGCGCCTTGTTACGGTGACGCCCGTGATCCTGGACAAATTCCGACTCGACGACCAAGTTGCCGTTGTCACCGGCGGCGGACGCGGCCTCGGCGCAGCCATCGCGCTGGCGTTCGCCGACGTCGGCGCCGACGTCGTCATCGCCTCCCGCACCCAATCCGAACTAGAGGCCGTCGCCGAACAGGTCCGGGCCAAAGGGCGTCGCGCCCATGTCATCGCCGCCGACCTGGCTCAGCCCGAATCCACCGCCGAGTTGGCCGAAAAGGCCGTCAAAGCGTTCGGGCGGCTGGACATCGTCGTCAACAACGTCGGCGGCACCATGCCCAACGCGCTGCTGACCACGTCGACGAAGGACCTCAAAAGCGCGTTCACGTTCAACGTCGCCACCGCCCACGCGCTGACCACCGCTGCGGCGCCGCTGATGCTTGAGCACTCCGGCGGCGGCAGCATCATCAACATCACCTCGACGATGGGACGGGTCGCCGGCCGCGGTTTCGCCGCCTACGGCACCGCCAAGGCCGCACTCGCCCACTACACCCGACTCGCGGCGTTGGACCTGTGCCCGCGGATCCGGGTCAACGCCATCGCGCCGGGTTCAATCGCGACCTCGGCGCTGGACGTCGTCGCCTCCAACGACGAGTTGCGTGAGCCGATGGAGAAGGTGACCCCGATGCGCCGCCTCGGCCAGCCGGACGAAATCGCTGCCGCCGCCGTGTATTTGGCATCGCCCGCCGGCGCTTACCTGACCGGCAAGGTGATCGAAGTCGACGGCGGCATCACCTTCCCCAACCTCGACCTACCGATTCCAGACCTGTGAGTATCAAAGTCGCCCAAATCGGCACCGGCAACGTCGGCATCCACGCCCTGCGGGCACTGATCACCAACCCGGACTACGAGCTGACCGGGGTGTGGGTGTCATCGGAAGCCAAAGCCGGCAAGGACGCCGGAGAGCTTGCCGGCCTTGATATCTCGACGGGGATCACCGCATCCACCGACCTGGACGCGGTGCTGGCCACCGGCCCGCAGTGCGCGGTGTACACCGCGATGGCCGACAACCGGCTGCCCGACGCGCTGGAGGATTACCGCCGCATCCTGGCCGCCGGGGTCAACGTCGTCGGCAGCAGTGCCGTATTCCTGCAATACCCATGGCAAACCCTGCCGGACAACATGCTCCAACCGATCGAAGATGCTGCGCGCGAAGGTAATTCGAGCCTGTTCGTCAACGGCATCGACCCGGGCTTCGCCAACGACCTGCTGCCGCTGGCGCTGGCCGGCACCTGCCAGAGCGTCCGGCAGATCCGCTGCATGGAGATCGTCGACTACGCGACCTACGACAGCGCGACCGTCATGTTCGACGTGATGGGGTTCGGCAAGCCGCTCGACGACATCCCGATGCTGCTGCAACCGGGTGTGCTGAGCCTGGCGTGGGGATCGGTGGTGCGCCAACTCGCCGCGGGGCTGGGCGTCGAACTCGACTCGGTCACCGAACGCCAGGAGAGGGTGCAGGCGCCCGACGATTTCGACATCGCATCGGGGCACATCCCCAAGGGCAGTGCCGCGGCGCTGCGATTCGAGGTGCAAGGGCTGGTCGACGGCAAGCCCGTGGTCGTCCTCGAACACGTCACCCGGTTGCGCGAAGACCTCTGCCCGGACTGGCCGCAGCCGGCACAGCCCGGTGGCTGCTACCGGATCGAGATCACCGGCGAGCCGTCCTACGCGATCGATGTCTGCCTGGGCAGCCCCAACGGCGACCACAACCACGCGGGTCTGGTGGCGACGGCGATGCGGGTCGTCAACGCCATCCCAGCGGTGGTGGCCGCCCCGGCCGGAATTCGGACCACCTTGGACTTGCCGCTGATCACCGGCCGCGGCCTCTATTCGGCGGACTGAAGGTTTCGGCTAACCTAACTTTCTTATTCGTCGAGCGAAAGTGAGTTAGGTGCCGCAGGAGACGCCCGCCCCGCTGCAAACGGGGTGGTACTTGCTCGGCCCCGCATTCGTCGCCGCGATCGCGTACGTCGACCCGGGAAATGTGGCCGCGAACGTCAGCGCCGGCTCACAATTCGGCTTCTCACTGCTGTGGGTCATCGTGATCGCCAACGCGATGGCCGGCCTCGTGCAGTACCTGTCGGCGAAACTCGGTCTGGTAACCGGAAACTCGTTACCGGAAGCGATCGCCGACGAGCTGAACCGCCCGGCCCGACTGGCCTATTGGGTGCAGGCCGAGATCGTCGCAATGGCCACCGATGTTGCCGAGGTGATCGGCGGGGCGATCGCTTTGCATCTGCTGTTCCGGCTGCCGCTGCTGCTCGGCGGGGCGATCACCGGGCTGGTGTCGCTGCTGCTGCTGCGGATCCAGGACCGCCGGGGCCAGCAGTTGTTCGAACGCGTTATCACCGGGCTGCTGCTGCTCATCGCGATCGGCTTCACTGCAAGTTTTTTCGTGGCGACGCCGCCGCCCGAGGCCGTGGTCGGCGGCCTGGTGCCGCAATTCCACGGCAAGGAAAGCGTGCTGCTGGCCGCGGCCATCCTGGGCGCGACCGTGATGCCGCACGCGGTGTACCTGCATTCCGGACTGGCCCGCGACCGGCACGGCCATCCCGACCCCGGACCGCACCGGCGTCGCCTGCTGCGCGTCACCCGGTTCGACGTCGGGCTGGCGATGGTCATCGCGGGGGGCGTCAACGCCGCGATGCTGTTGGTCGCCGCGCTGAACATGCAGGGCCACGGCGGCGTCGGCTCCATCGAGGCCGCCTTCACCGCTGTGCACGACACCGTGAGCCCGATGATCGCGGTGTTCTTTGCGATCGGGTTGCTGGTGTCGGGATTGGCGTCGGCGTCCGTGGGTGCCTATGCCGGCGCGATGATCATGCAGGGGTTGCTCGATCGGTCGATTCCGATGTTGGTGCGCCGGTTGGTGACGCTGGCGCCCGCGCTGCTGATCCTGTCGCTGGGTTTAAATCCGACCCGCACGTTAGTGCTGTCGCAGGTGGTGTTGTCGTTCGGAATCCCGTTCGCGTTGCTGCCGCTGGTTCGATTGACGAGCGATCGGAAGCTGATGGGCGTCGACGCCAATCACCGCGTCACGACCGTTGTCGGCTGGGTGATCGGCGTGATGATCAGCCTGCTGAATGTGGTGCTGATCTACCTCACCGTGACCGGCGCGGCGCACGACTAAGACGGTCGGATTTCGACCTGGTCATCCGGGTTGAAGTAACGCTCGGTTTCGTCGACGAACTTCACCGTGCACACCTGGGGCAGGAAGGTGCCTTCATACGGTCGCTGTTCGCAGATGACCCGGGTCTTGACTCGTTTCCACGCGTCGTCGCCTTCGCCGTACTCGCGCAGAAAATAGCCGGGGAGGCGATTGGTGAGGTCTACCGCACGCATGCGGAGGACTCGATCCGGTGGCGTCTGCATGTTCGCAATTCTGCTAGGAATTTCCGGCGACCCTCTCGGGCCGGGCCCTGCGGCCCAGCTCCAGCAGCTCGTCTAGCAGAGAGTCCATCTGGCTGACCGACGGCAACGCGCCACCGCGCTCGCGGTAGGCATGCCGAACGCTGGCCAGCAGTCGCAATTCTCTCTCGATCGTGTCCCGGTCCCGCGTGCCGTCGCCTCCCGAGCCGCCCATTGAGCAATCCTTTCATCGAAACTTCGGCACCGACAGCGGCGACGCACGGATTTAACCTCGCGGTCACGACCGACACACCGCTGCATCTAAGTCGCCGCCAGAAGTTGTTCGCGGACTTGACCGAACGGACGCGTCGACGTTCCGCATGCCCGCCGCCGCGCCGCCGGAATCAGCCCAGGTACTTCGCTCGGCTAACATCGTCCTCGTGACGCAGAGCCGCCGTCATAGCTACTTCGCGTACGGGTCGAACCTGTGCGTGAAGCAGATGGCGCTGCGGTGTCCCGATGCGTCCAATCCCCGACGGGCCGTGCTCGCCGACCACGACTGGCTGATCAACCAGCGCGGGGTGGCCACCGTCGAACCGTTCCACGGAACGCAGGTGCACGGCGTCGTCTGGCAGCTGTCCGACCACGACCTGGCCACCCTGGACAGCGCCGAGGGCGTGCCGCGGCGCTACCGGCGCGACCGGCTGACCGTGCAGACCGAGGACGGGCCGTCGGACGCCTGGGTCTACATCGACCACCGGGTGGATCCCGGTCCGCCGCGACCCGGCTACCTCGAACGCATCATCGACGGCGCAGAGCACCACGGGTTGCCGCAACGCTGGATCGACTTCCTCCGACGATGGGATCCTGCGCGCTGGCCTCGGCCACGATCACGGCCGACAACGCCTGCTCCACAATCGCTTTCGGAGCTGCTGGCCGACGCCGGGGTGGTCGAGGTGAGCCGGCTGAGGTCGCGCTTCGGTTTTCTGGCGATCCACGGCGGCGGCCTGGAGGAGATGACCGACGTGATCGCCGAGCGGGCTGCAGAGGCGGCCGGTGCGTCGGTGTATCTGCTGCGGCATCCCGCCCGCTATCCACACCACCTGGCGTCGGCACGCTTCCACGCCGACGAGTCGACGCGGCTCGCCGAGTTCCTCGACCACGTCGACGTCGCGGTCTCGCTGCACGGCTACGGGCGGATCGGCCGCGGCACGCAGCTGCTGGCCGGCGGCCGTAACCGCACCCTGGCCGCTCACGTCGCCGAGCACCTCGACCTGCCCGGCTATCACGTCGTCACCGACCTCGACAAGATTCCGCAGGAGCTGCGCGGGCTGCATCCGCGCAACCCGGTCAACCAAACCCGGGACGGTGGAACGCAACTGGAGTTGCCGACCCGGGTCAGGGGGATCAGCCCGCGCAGTCCGCTGCCCGGCGACGACGGTTTGTCACCGGTGACCTCAGCCCTGGTGCAGGGCCTGGTCGCCGCCGCTCATTCCTGGAAAACGCAATCTCGATAACCACGATCGGAGGTGGCCGATGGCCGCACACGGCTTTCGCTTTTCGGTGGGCATCCACTCAACGAAGTCACGCGCTAATTTGCAAGATAAGGCAAAGCGCCTGGAGGACTTGGGGTTCGACGCTCTACATCTGCCCGACCACCTCGGCGCGCCGGCACCCTTTCCGGTATTGACGGCGATCGCGTCGGCGACCTCCCGAGTGCGGCTGGGCACCTACGTGCTCAACGCCGCCTTCTACAAGCCGGCGCTGCTGGCACGTGACGCCGCCGAGGTCGACCGGCTCAGCGACGGCCGACTCGACCTCGGCCTGGGCACCGGCTACGTCAAGGAGGAGTTCGAGGCCGCCGAGCTGCCATTCCCGAGCGCCCGAGAGCGTGTCGACTACCTCGAGCACATGACCACCTACTTCAAAAAGCATCTGCCCAAACTGCCAATCCTGATCGCGGGCAACGGAAATCGAGTGCTGACGATCGCCGCACAGCACGCCGACATCATCGGGTTGACGGGCGCGAACCCCGCCGGCCTCGATGACGCGCTGGCCGAACGGATCGAGTTTGTCAAGGGCGCCGCCGGCGCGCGGTTCGCGGATCTCGAGCTGAACCTGGCGATCACCGCGGTGCCGTCGGACGGCTCGGGCAAGCCGGACCTTGCGCTCATCCACCGTTTCCAACCGGGGCTGTCCGACGACGACTTGCTGGCGCTGCCCTCCGTGCTGAGCGGATCGCCGCGCGACATCGCCGACACCTTGCGCGGCTACCGCGAAACCTACGGGCTGACGTCGTTCACCTTCCAGGAAAACCACGTCGACACCGTCGCTAAGGTAATCGCCGAGTTGAGTTGAGCAGCGCTCACACCCTGGTTCCGTATGGTGGGTTGATGCGCTACAACCCGCCCCCGAATTGGCCCAAGCCACCGGAAGGTTGGGCGCCGCACCCGGACTGGTCGCCGGACCCGTCGTGGCCGCCGCCACCGCCGGGCTGGAGCCTGTGGATCGAGGACGACGGCCCGAGCGCGGAGCGCAAAAAGTCAGCGCTCGGCCACCTCAAAAGCGCCGGCGACGACAGCGAGTACTTCGGCGACGAGTTCGCCTGGGCCGAAGACCACGGGCCGGCGCCCACCGACGACGACTTGCATGCCGCGTCCCCCTCGCCGCCGTCGCAGCGCACCGAAGTCGAGCCGAAGGACCTTTCGGTCGAGCACTTGGGCAAAAACGCCACGATTATGTGGGACGACGAGCGCAGGTACGAGATCGGCAAGATCGTCGCGGTCTCAGCCGATTCGGCTGAGGTCCGGGTGAAGCTCGCCGGCATCGAAACGCCGATCGCGTTTCAGCGCGAGGCAGCACCCGGCGGACCTGCCAATCCTCTTCTCTCCGTGTGGGTTTAAGGCCCTTCCACCGGAATCTTATTTGGTGCTGATCGCCGGCGGCGCTGCCGGCGCCACCATCACCGGCGGCGGCGAAACCGGCATCGGCGCGGGCGCTTGCACCACCGGTGCCGGGGCGGGCGGCGGCGCGACCGGCATCGGCGCGGGCGCCTGCCCCACGGGCGGCGGCGCTGCAACCGGTGGGGCAGGCGCGACCGGTGCCGAGTTGCCCGACCCCGGCGGCGGTCCGGCCGGCTGCGAATGGTCCGATCCCGGTGGCGGCGCGTCCGGATGGTCCCCTGGAGGCGGCGGCGCGTCCGGAGCACCCGGATGGTCCCCCGCCGGCGGCGGTGCCCCACCGTTCTTCATGGGATGCGTTCCGTCGCCCTCTTTCGGGGGAGATCCTCCGTGGTGCGGCGGGGGGACCGGCGTCGACTCTGGCGGAACAGGGTTCACCCACCCGGGGCAGCCGGGCGTGATGTTCGGGCACGCCGGGGGTGCAATCGTCGGAGGCGGCGTCACGAGCGTCATCGGTGCGTAGGGGCCGCCAGCGCAAAAGCTGGTATAGCGCCACGTCGCATTCACGCATTTCACATCGGTAGGGCCGTACGGAGGACACACCGGATCGGATTGATTGTCAGAGCACGAATCCATGGGAGCCGGACCTCGGCTCGTCGACACTCCCGCCAGACTTGGCGCCGCGTAGGACAGACTGTGGCCGGCAATCGCACATGCTGCCGCCACCGCCCCCACACCCCCAACCTTGGCCAGCACACTGATCGCATCGGCTACCGAAAACTGTTGCCGCATAATCTCTGTCACCACGTTTCGCGTCGATCCGCTGGCACCGCCATTAGGGCTCATCAACCAATCTGACATAAGTAACTGTGCCGTTCACTACGGCAGTAGCAGAATTTGCTGGCAAAACTCGTAGGAGACACTTTCTGACCGGCGACGAAGCACCGCCGCGGACCCATTAGAGTTCTAGACGCCTATTCGCCCACTGCCCTCGTAGCTCAGGGGATAGAGCACGGCTCTCCTAAAGCCGGTGTCGCAGGTTCGAATCCTGCCGGGGGCACTCGTTCCATAGCAGGTCAGAGGCTATTTTTACCTGTTACCGATGCCTGTGCCGGTTCGGGTGTTTCGGTTTCGGTGACATCAGTCATGGCCCGAGTGTGAGCCGGATCGGGGCCGGTGCACAAACCGACCTCGCGGTGCCAGGATCGAGTGTTTCTGACATCGTCAGTCCTTCCCGCCAGGCACCGCTGGGCGTGTCAGACCAAAATCAGATCCACCGTTGTTCGGACAGTCCCGTCAGCCGTCGTTTTCTATCATGTCTCGTAGCAGGTCTTCTATCGTGCCTGCGTTGTCACGAGCTGCGGCGGACATCATGGCGTCGTGGGCGGAGTCGTGAGCCGTTTCTGGCGGTATGACGAGCAGGATGAGTTTGGGGCCGTTGGTTCCGATGACCTGAATTGTGTCGAGTGGCTGGCCTGTGTTTCCGCTGAGCTGGACTGTTGTGCCGCCGAGCTGAACCTGGTTTGGTGTTTTCGCCCAGTCACTGAGGTTGTAGATGATTCGTTCGATCGGTCCGAGCCGCACTGTGAGGACCGCTAGCAGATTGGAGAGTTCCTCGGTGAGGATGCCGCTGTGCGGCCACCAGGCTCCGTCGACGTAACCGGTGATGGGGGCCTTGGGTTTGAGGCGCAGGCGCGGTCTGGAGTGCGGTGTTGACGGTGACCCGCATTGCCGCGTATAGGTCGCAGTCATAGCGGGTTGTGCTGTAGCAGCTCGACGATGGTTGACGCATCATCTGGGGTCGCGGCCGACATCATCGCGTGGTGCGCGCGGGCTGAATCGGTGTCACTGGGCACCACCAGCAGGTAGATCTTGCTGCGGTTGAGGCCGATGATTTCGATGGTGTCAGCGGGTTGTCGGGTGTATCCGCCGAGTCGTACCACCACGCCACCTGTCAGAAATTTGGGTGGTGTTGGTGTCCATTCGTTGAGGTTGTAGATGACCCGTTCGATGGTCCCGAGTCGTACCGAGAGCACGGCTAGCAGATCGGGGAGTTCGCTTACGAGGTCATTGCTGTGGGGCCACCAGGCTCCATCGACGTAGCCGGTGGCAGGGGCCTTGGGTTTGAGACGAAGCCGCGGTGTGGGGTGTGAATCTAAGCGGGTGGAGCTTTGATCGTGTAATAGCGTCATGCGACGCTCCTGTCTTGGCCGCGAATCGGCCGAACAATTCAAATCAGCGACGACTCAACTCAAAATGGCTGGTGCGAAATATCGCTGATACCGAAGACCCTACACCCAATTTTTGGAATCGTGGCCGCTCGGAGCTTTTCGTCCACCCAAAGGCCCGAAGCTCTCAGACCACGAACCGCGCCTTGATCTGCGCACGGTGTACCGTCAATCCAGGGCCGTCCTGCACGCACCTGCGATCGCGTTCCATGCTGATGCAGCACAACAAAGTTATCGGTTTCAACGGGGTTAGGAATCGCTGGTGGTCTCCGGACAGTTCACGCGCGAGGTGGGCGCAGAACTCGAAGTCACGATTATCGAGCCCACCACACTGGAATTTCAGATTGCGGTCGCACCGCACCCGAAAACCCAGTTCTCTGAACACTTGTCGTTCAAGTTAGACGGGGAGCCGGTACATCCGGTCGAGATCAGCGGCATGCACGGCAACCGCATCCACAAATTAGCGGCCCCAGCCGGCGAGTTGACCGTCGATTATGCCGCGACGATCGTGGGTCGCACCGACCCGGCGCCGGTGACCGAGCATGACCTGTCCATGTATCTACGCCCGAGTCGCTACGCGGAGGCCGACAAGTTATACGGTTTCGCTGCAACCGAATTCGGCAGTTATGTCGATTCGACAACACTGTTGGAGCGGGTGTCGCTGTGGGTCGGCACCCGGCTGAACTATGTGCCCGGCTCCAGCGATCCCATCGATGGCGCCGTGGAGACGCTGCTCGCCGGCGCCGGGGTCTGCCGTGATTTCGCGCATCTAGTCGTGGCGCTTCTTCGAGCGGTCAAAGTGCCCGCCCGAGCGGTCTCGGTGTACGCGCCGGGTCTGTACCCCATGGACTTTCACGCCGTCGCTGAGGCATTTGTCAACGGGCGATGGCAGGTTGTCGACGGAACACTACTGGCCCCCCGCCAAGCACTAGTACGCATCGCCACCGGCCGAGACGCCGCCGACATCGCCTTCCTGGACAACCACCGCGGCGCCATCGCACTCAATAAAATGGCGGTAACGGCAATCGTCGACGGTGACCTTCCCATCGACTCCATCGACCAACTCGTCGCAATCGGCTAAGCAGCGACGTCGAACATCGGCGCGGCAGCGCGGCGCCGCCCGCCGCACCCCTGCCTCCTCATTCGTGACGCAATTTTCATCGGCGGAAACGATGATTTACCCATCAGCGGGGTATGCGCTGCAGATGTCCACCTCCTCGGCTCCTGCAGTCTTGTTCGACATCGACGGCACCCTCATCGACTCCAACTACCTTCACGTACACGCGTGGGTGCGTGCATTTTACGAATGCGACATCGCCGCTGATGCCTGGCGAATTCATCACGCCATCGGGATGGACGGATCGGCGCTCCAAAGGCGCGCGCCGCCAAGCGAGCCAGGGTCGGCGCCTTCGGGTAAACGCGAAGACAAGCTGGAGGTCACGCTTCGCAATCACCGATTCGGTCAATTACTCCAAGTCGGAGCTCCAAGGAGGCTGTGCGGTTGCAGTTCACGGTTTAATCGTCCGCAAAATGGGCAACTGACCAGCTATGTCAACACCTGCGCAGGGCCCCTATGACCGGGTCGCAGTGGTAATTCCCGCGCACAATGAGCGTCCAGATCTTTCGGCGTGTCTGCGTGCCGTCGTGACCGCGGCACTGTGCGTTCACGTCCCGGTCGCGGTCGTGGTGGTGTTGGACTCCACCGATGACGGCAGCGCGGAGCTGGCCGGTCAATTTGGACCCGATGTGCATTTCGTCCGCATCGACGCGAAGAACGTGGGCGCGGCTCGGGCGGTCGGTTTCGCTTACGCCCGTTCGATTTTCGCAGAGCACGAGGAATGCTGGTATGCCACTACCGACGCGGATAGCCGGGTGGACCCGGACTGGTTGATGCATCAGATGCAATGCGACACGGACATGGTTCTGGGCGTGGTGCGAGTTACCGATTGGCACTACCAAGCTCCCGACGTCGTCGAACGCTATGTCCGCGAGTATTACGCCGGGTCGGCGGACCCAGACGGCCCTCACGACCACGTTCATGGCGCCAACATGGGATTCAGCGCAGCTGCGTACTGGCAGGTCGGTGGGTTCCGCGCCCTGGCTTCGGGCGAGGACGTAGACCTGGCCTCACGGTTTGAGGATGCCGGCTATCGCATTCACCGAGATGCCGAGCTGTCGGTCAACACCTCGGCGCGCACCCAGGCCCGGGCCCCGCACGGTTTCGCGCACTACCTCAGTCAATTGAGGGCTGCGGGTGATTGCGTGTGACGGCGGGATTGGTAAACCACTGGCTGGAATCGGGGCGACTCGAGTTGCCACTGCCGGCATCGGGACGTACGGCCGAACGCTGGCATCGTCTGGCGCAGCTGGCTGAGGAGGATATCGTGGCGGCCCGGATCGCGGAGGCCCATACCGATGCCGTCGCGATAATGCACGAATTGGGTGGCAAGCCCCCGGAACCGGGCCAGCTGTGGGGCGTTTGGGCAGCCGAATCTTCTGACGCGGTGGTGACCGCCACCAGTGTGGGCGGCGGCGCATTCATTCTGGATGGCACGAAGGTATGGTGCTCAGGCGCCGGATTCTGCACGCACGCGATGGTTACGGCGAGGCTGGACGACGGACGACGCGGCCTGTTCGCGGTCGCGGTCGCGGACCCTGCCGTAAAGGCATTGCCGACCACATGGTGGAACGCGGGGATGGCGGGGAGCGACACCCGGCCGGTCCAGTTCTCCAACGCCCACGCCGTCGCCGTCGGGGATCCCGGTGATTATCTGAGCCGTCCCGGGTTTTGGCACGGTGCGATCGGCGTGGCGGCCTGCTGGCTCGGCGGCGCACGTAAGGTTGCCGAGCCGCTATACCGTTGCGCCGGAAGCCAATCCGCTGACGCTTATTCCCTGGCCCATCTTGGCGCCGTGGACGCCGCGCTGGCCGCCGGCGATTCGATGCTCGCCGCCGCGGCAGCTCAGATCGATGCCGATCCGTTCGACCGCACAAACAGGGCAGAACTGCTGGCCCGTCGCGCACGCAGCGTCGTCGAACACGCCGCCGATGAATCAATCACACGTACCGGGCGCGCGCTGGGGCCGGGCCCGCTATGTCAGGACGGCCGGCACGCCCAGCGAGTGGCTGACTTAAGCATTTACATCCGACAGAGCCACGCCGAGCGAGACCTTGCGGAGCTCGGCAAGTTGGCCGCAACCCAGTGTTGAGGACGACGTGAGGAACGCGCCATCGAGCAATTGCGCCAGACTGGCGGCGACGCCGCTGGCCCTCGGCGGCACTCCCGTGGCGGTTTGGCTCGCCGCCCTCGACAGCAAATCCCTCCAGCCATTGGACACCACCGGATGTAGGCGCCTGGTTGTCGTCGCGCCGCACCCTGACGACGAGACTCTCGGCCTCGGCGCAACGATTGCACAACTCGCTGCCTCAGGAGTCGAGGTCCAGGTGGTGTCGGTCAGCGATGGAGGCGCCGCTCAACCCGGGGCGGGGTTGTCGGACCAGACGAAACTGGAATTCACTCGAAGACGCGAACTAGCTGAAGCAACAAGCATTTTGGGCACAATGCCCTCCGTCTCGCTGGGTCTGCCGGACGGTCGGTTGGCCGAACACGAGGATAGGCTCAATGATCTGCTCGTGGCGATCCTGCAGGGCGCTGCGCCGCAAACCTGGTGCGCCGCTACCTGGCGGGGCGACGGGCATCCCGATCACGAGGCCGTCGGGCGCGCGGCGGCGGCGGCGTGCCGGCGCACCGGCACCGTGCTGCTGGAGTATCCGCTGTGGATGTGGCACTGGGCGGCCCCTGCCGATCGGGAGGTGCCGTGGGAGCGTGCCCGCCAGGTTGGCGTGTCTGATTGGGCGCTGAGGCGCAAATGCTCTGCCGCGCAACGCTTTCGCAGTCAGTTTGAGTCGAGCGCAGGCGGCCCACCACCTGTGTTGCCGCCGTCCGTGCTGCAACGACTTCTCGCCGTCAGCGAAGTGGTGTTTCGGTGAGTGCCCGGCTGCCCGATGCCTACTTCGACGAGATGTATGCCAACGCTGACGATCCCTGGCAGCTGTCGACCCGGTGGTACGAGCAACGCAAGTATGCGATCACGTTGGCCCTGTTGCCCTATCGCCGCTACCGCCACGCTTTCGAGCCCGGCTGTTCGATCGGGACGCTGACCGCGCTGCTGGCGTCGCGCTGCGATCACGTAACCGGGGTGGACGTAGCCGACGCGGCGTTGCGGACCGCGGATGCACGACTGCGAGAGACGGCCAATCGGGACCGGGTCACCCTCACTCGGTCGTCCGTCGACACCACGTGGCCACCCGGGCCTTTCGACTTGGTGGTGTTGAGCGAGGTGGCCTACTACCTGCGAGCCGACGCTCTCGCTGAGCTGCTAAGACGCGAGTGTGCCCGCCTGCCGCGGGGCGCGAATGTGATTGCCGCACATTGGCGTCACGCTGTGGCCGATTACCCGCTCACCGGCGATACCGCCCACGCCGTCATCGCACGCACACCGGGGCTGACGTCGCTGGCCTGCTATCGCGATGCCGACGTAGTAGTCGAAGTCTTCGATACCGCAGACGGCCGGTCGGTGGCGAGCCGCGAAGGTGTGCCCGGGGCTGATTGACCGCGACGCACCGGGACCGGGGTGACAACCCCCTGGGGGCCGTTTGCATCCGAAGCAGCAGGGTACCCGCGTGGGATGACCCATTTTGGCTACACCCTGATGACCGAGCAGAGCGGGCCTAAAGACCTTGTGCGCTACGCGGTTTCCGCCGAAGAGCGGGGTTTTGACTTCGAGGTCTGCAGTGACCACTTCTCGCCGTGGCTGATGTCGCAAGGACATGCACCGAATGCCTGGGCCGTCCTGGGGGCGGTGGCACAGGAGACCGAACAAGTGGACCTCTACACCTACTCTCCAGGACCGCAGTGGTCGGGAAGCTGAGCAACTAGGTTGCCAGACATGGGGAGTTTTCCGGGTGAATCCGCGAACACCGGACCGCGTGACGAGCCGCGGGCGACTCGCGAGCAGCTGGAACAACTGATCCAGGTCATCGTCGAAATTGGGTCGGATCTGGACCTGGACGTGACGCTGCATCGAATCGTCGACGCGGCGATGCAACTGACCGGGGCCCGCTGCGGAGCGCTCGGCATCCACGGGCCCGACGGCGGCCTTGCCTCGTTTGTCCGCGTCGGCATCGACGACGCGACAGCGCGGCGATTCGGTGACCTGCCAATCGGGCACGGCCTTCGCGTCGACGACCTGAGCGCTGAACTGCAGGACGCACCCGAGTCCGCGATACGGGCACTGCTTGGAATACCGATCACGATTCGGGACGCGGAGTTCGGCACGCTGTACCTGGCCGACGATCGCACCGGGGTGTTTTCCGACTCCCACGAGGGCGTTGTGCGGGCGTTGGCCACCGCGGCCGCCGCTGCCATCGATAACGCACGACTCTTCGAGCGAGAACGTGAAGCGGCGAAATGGACCAAGGCCAGTCGCGAGATCACCACCGCACTGTTGTCCGGCGACCCGCAAACCGGTCCGTTGCAGCTGATCGTCAACCGGGCGCTGGAATTGGCCAATGCCGAGCAGGCGATCTTGCTGGTCCCAAGGGAGCCCGATATGCCCGCCGACGAGGTCGATGCCCTCGTTGTCGCCGCGACGGCGGGCCGGTACGCCTCCGAGGTGATCGGTCAGCAGGTTCCGATGGAGGGCTCCACCACGGGCGGTGTCGCGCGTCGCGGATTGCCGCTGATCACTGACTCGTTCCAATATCCAATCGAGGGGTTCACCGACGTCGGCGAGCGTTCCGCGATCGTCATCCCGCTAATCGCGGACGACACCGTGCTGGGCGTGATCGCGGTCGCCCGTGACCCGCAGCCGCCGTTCGGCAGCGACTACCTCGAGCTCGTCAGCGACTTCGCCCGCCACGCCGCAATTGCGTTGGCGCTGGCGGCAGGTCGCGAACACGCGCTCAATCAGCAACTCGCCCAAGCCGATACCGTCGATGACGCCCTGCAAGGTGCGGCCGAGGAACTCCGCCGCCTCTGGCGGGCCCGCCGCGTGGTGGCAATCATCTTCCCCACCCACGCCTCGGGAACCGAAAGTTTCTCCGGCGCACCGGATTTCATTTCGGTCGGCGAGCCCGCTCAGTGGGATAACATGTCATCGGAGACACGCCAGATGGTCGAGTCATTGCGCGATGGCGACCTGCTCGCTCCCAATACGACGCGTACGGGCGCGGCGGGCATCGCGCTGCAGCACCCCGACGGCGTGCTCGTCCTCTGGATCCAGCTGACCGAGAAGCGACCGTTCACGCTTGAGGACCAGACCTTGCTGACCGTGCTTGCCGGTCGGCTCGGCCAGGGCCTGCAGCGGGTACACCGGGTTGACCAGCAACGCGAAACCGCGCTGGCGCTGCAGCACGCCATACTGGGCCCCGCCCAGTTGCCGCACGGCTTCGCGGTGCGTTATCAGGCCGCCAGCCGGCCGCTTCAGGTGGGCGGTGACTGGTACGACATCGTCGACCTCGAGGACGGGCGCATCGCGTTGATCGTCGGCGACTGTGTCGGCCACGGCCTCGCCGCGGCGACCGTAATGGGGCAACTGCGCAGCGCCTGCCGTGCGCTGCTGCTCGACCACCCGAGCCCGCGCGCCGCCCTCGCCGGCCTGGACCGCTTCGCCGCACGGCTACCCGGCGCCCGATGCACCACCGCCGTCTGCGCGGTGCTCGACCCCGACACCGGCGACGTTGTGTACTCCAGCGCCGGCCATCCCCCGCCCATCCTGATCCATGCCGACGGCACGGCCCAGATACTCGACGATGGCCACACCATTCCCTTGGGAATACGGCCAGACTGGCCACGCCCCGAAGCGCATGTGACGGTTCCGGCGCGGGCGACCCTGGCGCTCTACACCGACGGTCTGGTCGAGCGTCGCCGCATTGCGCTAGAAGACGGCATCAACCGGGTCTCCGCCCTCATTCAGCAGAATCGCGTCGCTGCACTGGACAGTCTGGCGGACCAGATCATGTCTCGTGTCGCGCCGATCGGCGGCTACCAGGACGACGTCGTCCTGCTGCTTTACCGCCACCCGGCCCCGCTGGAGATGGACTTTCCCGCCGACGTCGACCAGCTCGCGCCCGCCCGAACCGCGTTGCGAAAGTGGTTGACCCGGACTCGGGTGGACCCGGACCAGATTCTCGACATGCTCGTCGCCGCGGGAGAGGCGGTCGCCAACGCCATCGAGCACGGCCACCGCGACAGCCCGGAAGGGACCATCAGCCTGCGCGCCGTCGCACTGGTCGACCAGGTGGAGCTGACTATCGCCGACACCGGCTCGTGGAAGCCGCCGCGACCGACCGCCGACCCCACCCGCGGCCGGGGTATCAAGCTCATGCGAGCACTCATGCAAGAACTGGTGATTGACCCCGAGGCGTGTGGAACAACGGTTAAATTGTTCGCGAGGATCACCTGATGCCCACAACGCTCACTCTGGACACCACGCGCGGCAGCGACGGAGCAGTCGCGCTCATCGCGGCGGGCGAGATCGACCTCAGCAACGTCGACAAGTTCAGCAAGGCCCTCACCACGGCGATCGCCGAGACCGGCAGCGGCACGCCGCTGACCGTCGACCTCACCGCCGTCGAGTATCTCGATAGCGCCGCCATCAACGTCTTGTTCCCGCACGCCGAGCAGCTCCACCTCGTCGTGCACCCGCTGCTGACCCGCGTCCTCAGCATCAGCGGCCTTGACCAGCTCACCACGATCGAGCCCGAGTCCGCCAAGGAGTGACTCCGTGAACGCGCGTGCGCAGGTGCTGATCGCCGTCGCGGAGTTGGCCGATCTGATCGACGCCGACGAACCGGTGACGATTCTCGATGTGCGCTGGCGCCTCGACGCGCCCGACGGCCGGGCGACCTACTTGCAGGGCCACCTGCCGGGCGCGGTGTACGTGTCGCTCGACGATGAACTCAGCGACCACACCATCGCGGGGCGCGGGCGACACCCGTTGCCGTCGGGCCGCAGCATCGAGGCCTCGGCGCGCCGCTGGGGTATCCGGCAGGGCGTGCCGACCGTCGTCTACGACGACTGGAATCGGGCGGGTTCGTCGCGGGCCTGGTGGGTATTGAAGGCGGCCGGGTTGGCGGACGTGCGCATCCTGGACGGCGGGCTGTCGGGTTGGCGGTCGGCCGGCGGCACCCTGGCGACCGGCCCGGTCACCCCGGCGCCGGGCGACGCGACCGTGCTGCACGACGATCTGTACGCCGGGGCGATGCCGACCTTGACAGCGCAGCAGGTCGACAACTTCACCCTTCTCGACGCACGGTCGCCGGAACGCTTCCGCGGCGACGTGGAGCCGGTCGACCGGGTTGCGGGGCACATCCCCGGCGCCAGGAATCTGCCCAGCGGCGCGGTGCTGGGCGGCGACGGCACGTTCCTGGCCGACGGCGCGCTCGCCGATCTGCTTTCCGACCACGGCATCGACGACGACGGTCGGCTCGGCGCGTACTGCGGTTCCGGCGTCACGGCCAGCATCACGGTCGCCGCGCTGGCCGCTTTCGGTCACCGGGTGGCGTTGTTTCCCGGGTCGTGGTCGGAATGGAGTTCGGACCCGGCGCGGCCGGTTGCACGCGAATCCGAGCAGTCCGGTCGGCATTAGAGGTTTGTCACGCGCCGCCGATGGCAATGAGCCTAGAGAGGTGGGCGCGTTGGTCGACCTTCGCGTTCACTTAGGTCCCGCCGGTTCAGCCGAGAGCCGACGGGGCCGCCTTCGGTTCTGGCCCTTCGCAATCCGGCAATTCGGCGCCAGCGTCTGACAAATTGGACGTGTGTCACTCTGTTAATTGTAGTAGCGTGCGCGCTATGGACACTGACGTCTGGATTCTCGGCGGGTACCAAAGCGACTTCGCCCGCAACCTCACCAAGGAACGCCTGGACTTCGCCGACCTGACCCGCGAGGTCGTCGACACGACCCTGGCCGCAGCCAAAGTGAACGCCGGTGACATCGGCGTAGTGCACGTCGCGAATGCGTTTGGTGAGATGTTCGCCGAACAGGGACACCTCGGGGCGATGCCCGCGACGGTGTGCGACGGCCTGTGGGACACGCCCGCGTCCCGTCACGAGGCCGCCTGTGCGTCCGGCAGTGTGGCCGTACTCGCGGCGATGGCCGACCTGAGGTCGGGCAACTACGACACCGCTTTGGTGCTCGGCGTCGAGTTGGAGAAGACCGTGCACGGCGACATCGCGGCCCGCCATCTTGGCGCCGCCGCGTGGACCGGCCACGAAGGGGCCGACGCGAAATTCATGTGGCCGTCGATGTTCGCCAAGGTCGCCGACGAATACGACCGCCGCTACGGCCTGGACGAAACGCACCTGCGGGCGATCGCACAACTGAACTTCGCCAACGCACGCCGAAACCCCAACGCGCAGACCCGCGCATGGTCGGTGCCCGAACCGATCGCTGACGACGACTCGACCAACCCGCCCATCGAGGGTCGGTTGCGGCGGTTCGACTGCAGCCAGATGACCGACGGCGGCGCGGGCGTCGTCTTGGTCAGCGACAAATATCTGCGCGAGCACCCGGACGCGCGCCCGATCGCCCGAATCGCGGGCTGGGGGCATCGCACCGTCGGGCTCGGTCTGCAACAGAAACTCGACCGCGCGGCCGACGACCCGTACGTGCTGCCGCACGTGCGGGCGGCCGTGCTCGACGCGTTGCGCCGCGCCCAGGTGTCTCTTGATGATGTCGACGGCATCGAGGTGCACGACTGCTTCACGCCCAGTGAGTATTTGGCGATCGACCACATCGGGCTGACCGGGCCGGGCGAGTCATGGAAGGCCATCGAAAACGGCGAGATCGAGCTCGGTGGACGGCTGCCGATCAATCCCAGCGGTGGGCTGATCGGCGGTGGCCACCCGGTCGGGGCGTCCGGGGTGCGGATGCTGGTCGACGCCGCCAAGCAGGTCAGCGGCGCGGCCGGCGACTATCAGGTCGACGGCGCGAAAACCTTTGGCACGCTTAACTTCGGCGGCAGCACGGCGACCACGGTCAGCTTCGTCGTCAGCGAGGTCCGCTGATGGACGTCGAGATCGTCGGCAAGTTCCTGTCGACCCTGCCCGATGACGACGACCACCCGTACCGGATCGGCCCGTGGCGACCCCAGACCAGCGAATGGGACGCCGACGACCTGTTCGCCGTGGAAGGCGAAATCCCCAGCGACCTCGACGGCGTCTACCTGCGCAACACCGAGAACCCGCTGCACCCCGCGCTGAAGACGTATCACCCGTTCGACGGCGACGGCATGGTGCACGTCGTCGGCTTCCGCAACGGAAAAGCCTTCTACCGCAACCGCTTTATCCGCACCGACGGCTTCTTGGCCGAGAACGAAGCCGGCGAGCCGCTGTGGCCCGGGCTGGCCGAACCGGTGCAATTGGCCAAACGTGACGAGGGCTGGGGCGCTCGGACCCGGATGAAGGACGCGTCGTCCACCGACGTCATCGTGCACCGGGGCATCGCATTGACCAGCTTCTACCAATGCGGCGACCTGTATCGGGTGGACCCGTTCTCCGCCGACACACTCGGCAAGGAAACCTGGAACGGGCACTTCCCTTTTCAGTGGGGCGTCTCGGCGCATCCGAAGGTCGACCCGAAAACCGGTGAGCTGCTGTTTTTCAACTACAGCAAGCAGGCCCCGTACATGCACTACGGCGTGGTCGACGACAGCAATGAGCTGGCGCACTACGTCGACATTCCGCTGCCCGGGTCCAGGCTGCCGCACGACATGGCGTTCACCGAAAATTACGTCATCCTCAACGATTTCCCGTTGTTCTGGGATCCGCAGCTGCTCGAGCACGATGTGCACCTGCCGAGGTTCTACCCCGACATGCCGTCGCGCTTCGCGGTGCTGCCGCGCCGCGGCGGCACCGGCGACATCCGGTGGTTCGAGGCCGACCCGACGTTCGTGCTGCACTTCGTCAACGCCTACGAGGACGGCGACGAGATCGTGCTCGACGGATTCTTCGAAGGCGCGCCCCAGCCGCTCGACACCGGTGGAAACAAGTGGGAGAAGCTGTTTCGGTTTCTGGCGCTGGACCGCCTGCAGGCCCGGCTGCACCGGTGGCGGTTCAACTTGGCCACCGGGGCCGTGCGCGAAGAGCCGCTGTCGGAATCGATCACCGAGTTCGGCGCGATCAATCCCGACTATGCGACCGCCAACTACCGCTACGCCTACGCTGCCAGCGGCAAGCCGGGATGGTTCCTCTTCGACGGCCTGGTCAAACACGATCTGCGCACCGGGGGCGAGGAGCACTACGGCTTCGGCGACGGAATTTACGGAAGCGAAGCTGCGATGGCGCCGCGGGTGGGAGCACGCGGCGAAGACGACGGCTACCTGGTCACGCTGACCACCGACATGAACGCCGACGCCTCCTACTGCCTGGTGTTCGACGCCGCCCGGGTCGGCGACGGCCCGGTCTGCAAACTCGCACTGCCCGAACGGATTTCCAGTGGAACGCACGCCACCTGGGCGCCGGGCTCGCAGCTGCGGCGCTGGCACGGCGCCGACTCCCCCGCCGGCGCGATCGGGCTGTGAATGTCGGCGGCCCCCGACGCGGCTGAGCCGACCACGCTGAGCCGTGGCGGCACCAACGCCGTCGGCCGCATTCTCGGTCTGCTGGGCGACGAGTGGACGCTGCTGATAATTCAGCAGGCACTGTTGGGAGCGACCCGCTACGGCGAATTCATGGAGCGATTGCCGATCTCAAACTCGGTGCTCACCAACCGGTTACGAAGCCTCACCGAGAACGGGTTGCTTGTTCGCACGACCTACCGGACCCGGCCCGTTCGGGCCGAGTATCTGCTCAGCCAACGGGGACGGGCCTTTTGGCCGGTGTTGCTGTCCATCTGGGAATGGGAGCGGCGGTGGGTGCCCGACCATGTCCACCGGCTCCCTGGAATGCATCACACGGCCTGCGACAGCGACTTCGCGCCGATGCTGACCTGCCGACCGTGCGGCGAAGTGGCGACCGAGAAGGAGATGACGGCGCGTTGGGGCCCCAGCGGATCGTGGCCACGATCGGTGCCGGAGGCGGCGACCCGTCGGCGATCGACGGCCGGCCGCGGCCAGGCCGGGCTCTTCCCAGAGACGATGAGCGTGTTCGGAAACCGTTGGGCCGCTGCGTTGTTGGTGTGCGCCTTCCTGGGAACCAGTCGCTTCACCGATTTCCAAACCCAGCTTGGTGCACCCCCGTCGCTACTGGCCGAAAGGCTGCAGACGTTTTGCGCCAACGGAGTCCTGCAAACCGGGCCGGCCGGCGCTCGCTACGAGCTCACCGAAAAGGGGCGGGCGTTCTTCCCGGTGATCATCGCCGCGCTGCAGTGCGGACAGCACTGGTTCCACGCACCGGAAGGCCCAGCGGTGACGGTCACCCATCTCGGCTGCGGCGAACCGTTCACCGGCGTACTGACCTGCGACCAATGCGCTCAGCCGCTGAAGGGCAGCGCGATCCGGCTAGTGGGATCGGCCACCGCGTAGCGACGCCGCCAACGCCCACACCGAGCACAGCACCGCCGCGGCAGCGGCCGTACCCGCGACGTAGAAGCCGAAGGCCGCCGAGACCGGCGCCTTTATGTTGACCGAGTAGAACCGCACCATCAGCGCGACGACGGTCAGCGAGATCAGCAGTGCGGCAGCCGATGCCGCCCTCGTCGACAAGCCTCTGCCGACCACGGCGCCGGCCACCAGCAGCACTGCGGACAGCAACACGATCAGCTGGACGGTCCCGAACCGGTGCTGCATGTGCAGGCCATCGATGCTACCCCCGATCGCGGTGGCCCAGCCGCCCCGATGTCTGCCCGTCGTCAACCACGGCAGCCACGCACTCAGCGAGACCGCGACGGCGAACAGCGCGACCAACCAACCGGGGCGTAGGCGACTCATCAGGCCGGTGCGAACACCTGGACGAACTTCTTCAACGATTCGCGAATATCGCTGCGCAGCGCGGCGGCCACCACCATGCCGATGGGCCCGAACAGCGCTGGGCCGCCGAGGTGCACGTCGAAGCTGACCACCGAGGCTTTATCATCTGAACCCTGTGGTTGAACTTTGGCGATCAATTTGACCTTGACTCCGCCGACGCCGACACCGTCGAGCGTCATCGCCTCCGGCGGCTTGTAGTTCACGATCGTCCACTTGATCCGGTTGGGCATGCCCTTGACTTCGACGATCGACTCGATGACGGTGCCCTTGCCCAACTGCTCGGGCAGCTTGCTCCGCCACACCCGGTGGATGGTCAGCCACTCCTTGAAGCGCGAGAGGTTTGATGCATCCTCCCAAGCCTTTTCGGGTGGGAGAGGTACGTCGATGGATCCGGAAAGCTTCGCCATAAGCCTGCTCTGCCACTCCTTCTTACGACTTTTCCGCGAACCGCCACCACGGCGCGAATTCCGAAGTGGCCGTGGGGTCGACGCGTTCGCCCGGTCTCGGCACCGCGACTTGGATGTGGTGCTCGTCGGCCGCGGTCAGCAGACGCTCGATGGGCTCGGCCCACGGGTGCGGCGCCAACCGGAACGTGCACCAGTGGATCGGCACCAGGAGCCGGCCGTTGACGTCCAGATGCGCCTGGACCGCTTCTTCGGGGTTCATGTGGATGTCCGGCCACGTCTTGTTGTAGGCACCGACCGGCATCAGCGTCACGTCGAATGGTCCATGCTCGCTGCCGATTTCGGCGAAGCTCTTGGTGTAGCCGGTATCGCCGCCGAAGTACGCCCGGTGCGACGGCCCGACGATCGCCCACGATGCCCACAGTGTGCCGTTGCGGTTCAGGAAGCGACCGGAGAAGTGCCGGGCGGGCGTGCAGATCAGGGTGAGCTCGTCGATCGTCGTCTGCTCGTTCCAGTCGAGCTCGATGATGCGCTCGTCGGGAATGCCCCAGTCCCGCAGGTGTGCGCCAACGCCGAGCGGAACGACGAACGGCGCCCACTGGCTGCGCGCCAGCGCCAGAATGGTGTCGATGTCGAGGTGGTCGTAGTGGTCGTGGCTGACCACGATCGCGTCCAGGGCGGGCAGCGCCTCCAACGACACCGGCGGCGCGTGCATGCGCCCCGGCCCGATGACGTCCGACGGCGAGCAGCGTTCGCTCCACACCGGGTCGGTGAGCACGCGGTACCCGTCGATCTCCAGCAGCGCCGTCGAGTGGCCCAACCAGCTGACCGCGATCTGGCCGGCGGGCGCCTCGAACGCGTGCGCCTCGGGGGTGGCCAACGGAATCGCGGCGCCGGGTCGAGACACGCCACGGTTACCGATCAACTCCCACAGGATGTTTCGCTGTTCCTCGGCGTCGATGTTGAACGACGCGGGTTCCAGGTTGACGAACACACCGTCATGGAAGTGCGGTGAGCGCTCGGCTACCGCATGAATGTCCGACGGTTGAGCGCCCAGCGCGGCCGGTGCGCCATGCAGCGCGCGCAGCACCCACCCACCCGTCGCGAGCGAAACCGTCCCCGCCGCAAGCCGCAGTGCCCCACGCAGCATTCGATCAGGCCCCCTGGAATTTCGGTGGTCGCTTCTCCACCCGTGCGATCTGAGCTTCGATCACGTCCTGGCTGCCCCAGGCCTTGTCGAAGAGTTCTTTTTGGACCGGCGAGGGCTCTTCGATGGAGCCGTCGTCGTTCAGCACCCGCTTGGCGTGCTGGATGGCCAGCGGGGCCAGGCCGGCGATCTCGGCGGCCCAGGCCTGCGCGTCGGCCAGCGTCCCGATCCGGTTGGCCATCCCGGTCTGCAGCGCCGTCTCGGCATCCAGCTTCTCCGCGGACAGCAGCATCGCCCGGGCGCGGCCGTGACCGGCCAGCTTCGCGAGCCGGTGGATACTCCAGTTATCCAGCGCCAGACCGTATTTCGACGTCGGGAACTGGAAGAAGGCGTCAGGTGAGACAACCCGCAGATCGCACTGCATCGCCAACTGCAAACCCGCCCCGATGGCAGGGCCGTTGATCGAGCCGATCACCGGGATCGGCGCCGCGTCCAACGCCTTGTGCAGTTCGATGAGCCGGTCGGGATAGTCGGCGGCAAAGGCGTCGCCGCTGAGGTCGGCGCCGGCGCAGAACACGGTGCCCTGCCCGGTCAGCACGATCGCACGGACGTTCTCGCCTGCGGACTTCTCCACTGCCTCGCGCAGCTCCTCGACCAGCTCGGAGTTGAGCGCGTTGCGCCGTTCCGGACGCTGCAACTCAATGGTCAGGACGTCTTCGACGCGGGTGACACCGATCATGTCGCCAAGCCTATTAGGCCCGCCCGGCGGCTACGAATCGGCGGTGGGGGGAGCATTCAATTTGCCGGTAAGACCTGACAGGATGCATGAGCGTGACGCGGCCCAACTTCTTAGTGATAGTGGCGGACGATCTCGGGTTCTCCGACATCGGCGCATTCGGTGGGGAGATCAACACCCCCAACCTGGACCGGCTGGCCTATGCGGGCATCCGGTTCACGGATTTTCATTCGGCACCCGCCTGCTCACCGACTAGGTCGATGCTGCTGACCGGCACCGACCACCACATCGCCGGCATCGGCACGATGGGCGAGGTCATGCTGCCCGGATTCAAGGGCGCGCCCGGTTACGAGGGCTATCTCAACGACCGTGTCGTGGCGTTGCCCGAGTTGTTGCGCGACGCCGGCTACCTGACGCTGATGTCGGGAAAATGGCACTTAGGCAACACAATTGACAGGTCGCCGTGGGCCCGCGGGTTCGAGCGTTCGTTCGCGCTGCTGCCGGGCGGCGCCAGCCATTACGGCGGATCGCGCGCGGTGGTTTCGCTCGGCGCCCCCGCGCTCTACACCGAAGACGACCAGTTCGTCACGGTCGGCGACGACTTCTACTCGTCGGACTCCTACACCGACACCCTGCTGCGCTACTTGCGCGAACGCCCCGAGGACGACGAACGGCCGTTCTTCGCGTATCTGCCGTTCCAGGCCCCGCACTGGCCGCTGCAGGCACCGGCGGACCTGATCGCCCGCTATCGCGGCCGCTACGACGCCGGCCCGGACGCGCTGCGCGAAGAACGGTTGGCCACGTTGAAGCGGCTCGGCCTGTGTCCCGACGACGTCGTGCCGCATCCCGTGGTGTCCGATGGCACCCCCGAATGGGACGACATGACCGACGAGGACCGCGCGATCTCGGCCCGCAGCATGGAGGTCTACGCCGCCATGGTGGACCGGATGGACTGGAACATCGGCCGGGTGATCGACCACCTGACCGAGACCGGCGAGCTGGACAACACCGTGGTGATCTTCATGTCCGACAACGGCGCCGAAGGGGCGATCGTCGAGGCCATCCCCATCCTCGGTGACCAGATCGCCGCGCAGATCGAGCAGCATTGCGATCACAGCCTCGACAACCTGGGCGCCCCCGACACATTCATCTGGTACGGGCCCCGCTGGGCGCAGGCGGCGACGGCGCCGTCACGGCTGTACAAGGCGTTCACCACCGAGGGCGGGATCCGGGTGGTCGGGTTCGTCACCTGGCCGGGCTTCGACCGGCAGGACCAGATCGGCGACGCGTTCGCCACGGTCATGGACATCGCGCCGACCCTGCTGGAACTGGCCGGCGTCACCCATCCAGGCACCGTGTACCGGGGCCGCGAAGTCGCGTCGATGCGCGGCGAGTCGCTGGTGCCGTACCTGTCCGGCGCCGACGAGGCGGTACACGACGACACCACCGACACCGGGTGGGAGTTGTTCGGCCGTCGGGCCATTCGCCAAGGCGACTGGAAGGCGCTCTACCTTCCGCAACCGTACGGGCCGGGCACCTGGCAGCTCTACGATCTGTCGGTCGACCCGGGCGAGATCAATGACCTGGCCGCGGAACGGCCGGACAAGCTGGCCGAGCTGCTCCGGCTGTGGGATCGCTATGTCGAGGACACCGGCGTAATCCTGGATCCCTTTGCGCTTTTCGGCCCCTAGGTCGGCGTCGTGAGCCGGATCGGGACCGACGAACTGCGCGACGCGGTGCTCGACGAGGAATCGTTCGTCAGCTGGGACACCGCGCCGGTGGCGGTGCCTACCGACGAGCCGTACGCCCGTGAGCTGGCCGACGCGCGGGCGGCCAGCGGCCGCGACGAGTCGGTGCTCACCGGTGAGGGCCGGGTGTTCGGCCGCCGGGTGGCCGTCGTGGTCTGCGAGTTCGCCTTCCTCGGCGGCTCGATCGGGGTCGCCGCCGCCGAGCGGATCACCACCGCCGTGCAGCGCGCCACCGCCGAGCGGCTGCCGCTGCTGGCGTCGCCGAGTTCGGGCGGCACCCGGATGCAGGAAGGC
>Ga0335075_10001057_pt1 | contig 46423 bp, 45 predicted proteins | sample Lox_Sample_24_FD_206723 | JGI IMG/M metagenome (GOLD analysis project Ga0335075, IMG submission 206723) | Soil microbial communities from Loxahatchee National Wildlife Refuge, Florida, United States - Lox_Sample_2.4 | ecosystem: Environmental > Terrestrial > Soil > Wetlands | place: USA... | reverse complement strand
ACGCGCCAGATACAAGCTGCAGGTGGCGCGCACGCTGCTGGACACGGGGATGCTGCGTCCGTCGCGTCCCGACCGCACGCTGCGCTCGCTGTCGGCGCTGCAACGCTGGGGCCCGACGCCCGCGGCTGCCTACACGGGCGCCGCCGCGCGCTTTCCCCAGCGCACGGCGATCGTCGACGAGCGCGGCACCGTGACCTTCCAAGAAGCGCACGCCCGCACCAACGCGCTCGCGCACGAACTGCGCAGCGCCGGCATCGGCGAAGGCGACGGCGTGGCGATCATGTGCCGCAACCACCGCGGCTTCATCGACGCGACGGTCGCCTGCTCCAAGCTCGGCGCCAGCGTGCTGTACCTCAACACCGCCTTCGCCGGGCCGCAGATCGCCGAAGTGCTCGACCGCGAGGGGCCGGTGGCGGTGATCTACGACGAGGAGTTCGCCGGGCTGATCGGCGAGGCGGGCGCCAGGCGCAAGAGCTTCATCGCCTGGCGTGAGCCGGGCAACGGGCCGGCCGACGCCGCCGGCACGCCGATCCCGCTGATTGAGGACCTGATCGCCAGCGGCCCGCAAACCGACCTGCGCCCGCCCGCCGACCGCGGACGGGTGGTGATCCTCACCTCCGGAACCACCGGCGCCCCGAAGGGCGCCGCGCGCAAGGAGCCCGACTCGATCGAGCCGATGGCGGCGATGTTCTCCAAGATCCCGCTGCGCGCGCGAGAGACGACGGTGATCGCCGCGCCGATGTTCCACTCCTGGGGCTTCGCCCACTTCACGCTCGCGCTGCCGCTTGCCTCCACGCTCGTGCTGGCGCGCAAGTTCGACCCGGAGGAGACACTCAAGGCGGTGGCGCGCCACCGTGCGAGCGCGCTGGCGCTGGTGCCGGTGATGCTGCAGCGGATGCTGGAGCTCGGACCGGAGGTGATCGAACGCTATGACGTCAGCTGCCTGAAGGTGATGGCGCTCAGCGGCTCGGTGCTGCCCGGCGAGCTCGCCACGCGCGCGATGGACCTGTTCGGCGACGTCCTCTACAACCTGTACGGCTCCACCGAGGTCGCGTGGGCGACGATCGCCACCCCCGAGGACCTGCGCGCCGCGCCCGGCACCGCCGGGCGCCCGCCGATCGGCACCGTCGTCAAGCTGCTCGACGCCGACGGCAAGGAGGTCGCCCCCGGCGAGGGCGGGCGCATCTTCGTCGGCAACGAGATGATGTTCGAGGGCTACACCGGCGGCGGCAGCAAGGAGATCGTGGGTGGGCTGATGAGCACCGGCGACGTCGGGCACTTCGACTCCGCCGGGCGGCTGTTCGTGGACGGACGCGACGACGAAATGATCATCTCAGGCGGCGAGAACGTGTTCCCGCGCGAGGTCGAGGACCTGCTCGCCGACCACGGCCAGATCGAAGAGGTGGCGGTCGTCGGCGTCGAGGACAGCGAGTTCGGCCAGCGCCTGAAGGCCTTCGTCGTGCCGCGCAACGGCACCGAGCTGACCGTCGAGGTGGTGCAAGCCTACGTGAAGGAAAACCTCGCCCGCTACAAGGTCCCGCGCGATGTGGTGTTCGTCGAGGAACTGCCGCGCAACGCCACCGGCAAGGTACTCAAGCGCGAGCTGCAGGCTGACTCATAGACGGCCCCTGAGCGGCGCGATACTGCGTCCTCGCTCGTGTGCCAAGCACACCACGCTCGTTGTGTCCTTGTCTCGCTTGCTCATCGACCGCCTCTGAGCGAGCCTGACTGTGCATCTCGGTCTCGTCGCTAGCCTGGGGGAATGGCTTCGGAGACCCGCGAGCTCGACCTGGCGAGCCTGCGGCTGAGCGCGGGCGAGGGGCGCAGGCTGGCGCTCGAGACATCGATCGAGCCGCTGCTGCTGGGCAGCGAGCGCTACACGGCGCAGCCCCAGCGCGTGCCGGTGGCGCTGGAGGTCTCACGCATGAGCGGCGGGGGCTACGCGCTGCGCCTGCGTTTCAGCGCGGCCGTGCGTGGAGCGTGCATGCGCTGCCTGAAGGAGGCCAGCCCGCAGGTCGAGGTGGAGGCCCGCGAGGTGGATGCGCCGGGCGGCGGCGAGGATCTCGACAGCCCGTACGTGCACGCGGAGACGCTCGATCTGGCGGGCTGGGCGCGCGACGCGTTCGCGCTGGCGCTGCCCACGCAGATCCTGTGCCGCGAGGACTGCGCTGGGCTGCCTGTGCCCTCCAGGGTATGCCCGGTGTGTGCGGCCGATCTCAACGAGGCCGGTCCTGAGCACCGTCATGAGACGACCGGCGACTCGCGCTGGGCGAAGCTGCGCGAGCTCAAATTCGGGTAGGCGAGGCGAGTGCTGGTAGCCTTCTCACGCTCATGGCCGTCCCCAAGAAAAAGCAATCGCACAGCCGTACCGCCAAGCGCCGCGCGCAGCACAAGATCGCTACGCCCGCGGTCAACGCGTGCCCGCGTTGCCACAGCCCGCGCCGACCCCACCGCGTGTGCCCGGTGTGCGGCACCTACGCGGGCCGCGAGATCGTCGCGCCGGGCGAGCACGAGCACGAGCACGATCACGGCTAGCCCGCGGTGACGCCGGTGGCCCCGTCCTCCCGGTCGGCGGCGCTGCACGACGAGCGCAGCTCGCCGGTTGTGGCGGTCGACTGCAACGGTGCGGACCTCGGCCCGGCGGAGGTCGCCGCCGGCGCGGCGCTCGCGGCGCAGGCGGGCGCGCGCGTGCTGCTGTTCGGCCCCGCCCGCGAGCTCGGCGAGCCGCCCGCAGGCGTCGAGCTCGTGGACGCGCCCGTGTCGATCGCCAAGGCGCCCGACCCGGTGCTCGCCGTGCGCAGCACGCCGGAGGCCTCGATCGTGCAGGCCGCCGCGGCGGTCGCGCAGGGGCGCGCCGACGCGCTGGTGTGCGCGGGCGCGACGGGCGCGGCGCTGGCGGCGGGGATGTTCAACATCAAGCGCGCGCGTGGCATCTACCGCCCGGCGCTCGCGATCCCGCTGCCGGTGGGGGGACGGGATCATCGTCAGGTGACGCTGCTCGACGTGGGCGCGAGCGCGGACGCACGCAGCGAGCACCTGGTGCAGTTCGCGTTCATGGGCGCCGCGCTCGCGCGCACCGTGCTCGGCCTCGACACGCCGCGCGTGGGGCTGCTGTCCAACGGCGAGGAGGACGCGCGCGGCAGCGCACTGGTGCTGGAGACCCACGCCGAGCTGCGCCAGCGCACGCTGGATGCCCCGGAGGGCCTCGATACGTTCGAGTTCGTGGGCAACGTCGAGGGCGGCGACGTCGTGTCGGGCCGCGCCGACGTGATCGTCACCGACGGCTTCACCGGCAACATCGCGCTGAAGCTGATGGAGGGCGTCTCGCAGGCGATGCTCGGGGCGATCCGCGAGGCGGCACTGTCCTCGCCGACGGCGAAGCTCGGCGGCCTGCTGCTGCGGGGAGCGCTCAGGGGCTTTCGCGACGAGATCGACCCGGAAGCCAACGGCGGCGCCTACCTGCTCGGGCTGCGCAGCTTGGGAGTCGTGCCGCACGGCCGCTTTACGCGCGCCGGCTTCGCCCAGGCGATCCTGCGCGCACAGCGCGGCGCGCGCGAGGACATCGTCGCTCAGACGCACGCCGCGCTCGAGCGAGCAGGGGCGCTGCGGCGCTCGCCCGTGTCCACCTTCGCGTCGGCATCGACGGTGGATGACGACGCCGCGTCGGCCGCTAGCCTGCGCCACGCACCATGACCCGCGAGCAAGTTCTGACCCTGATCCGCGAGCACCTCGCCGACGAGCTCGACGTCGAGCCGCAGGCGATCGACGAGGGCACCCGCTTCAAGGAGGATTTGGAGGCCGACTCGCTCGACCTGTACACGCTCGTGCAGGAGCTCGAGGACACCTACGGCGTGCGCATGTCCGACGAGCAGGCCGCGCACATCTTGACCGTCGGGGCGGCCGTGGATTTCGTGCTCGAGCACAGTCCCAGCGGGATCGCTAATGCGGAGGGCTGATGCTGCTCGGCGAGCTGTTGGACGAGCTGCCCGAGGATCTCGTGCGTCAGGTGTTCACGCATGCGTCCTGGAGCGAGCGTCGCAGCGATTCCTACACGCGGCTGGCGTTCCTCGGCGACAGCGTGCTGGGGCTGGCGGTCACCGCCTACCTGTATCCACGTCTGGAGGCCGACCGCTACGGCGCGGGACGGCTCACCAAGATCCGCGCGCAGGCTGTCTCCGGGGTCTCTTGCCGGGCGGTGGCCGAGCGTCTCGGGCTGCCGGCGCGGCTGCACGCGGCGGCGCCGGCTGGGGTACGCGAGAACGCGGCTGCGCTGGTCGAGACCGAGCGTGTGCTGGCGTCGGTGATCGAGGCGGTGATCGGCGCGTGCTACCTGCACGCCGGCTACGAGCGCACGGCGGGGGCCGTCGTCGAGGCGTTCGCTCCGGAGATCGAGGACGCGTTGGAGCACCCGGTGGACTTCAAGTCGGCGCTCCAGGAGCTGCTCGCGCGACGCGGCTCGGAGGTCAGCTACGAGGTCGTCGGCGAGGACGGTCCGCCGCACGAGCGCACCTATGCGGTCATCGCGCGGGTCGACGGGAACGAGCTCGGGCGGGGCAGCGGCCGCAGCAAGAAGCACGCCGAGCAGGAGGCCGCGCGGATGGCGGTCGAGGAGCTGTCAGACGATTGAGCGTGAGCCGGGCATGCGCCTGAAGTCGGTATCGCTGAACGGCTTCAAGTCGTTCCCCAACCGCACACGCCTGGACTTCGGTCCGGGGGTGAGCGTGATCGTCGGCCCGAACGGCTCGGGCAAGTCGAACGTCACCGACGCGGTGCTGTGGGCGATGGGCGAGCAGTCGCCGCTGGCGGTGCGCGGCCAATCGATGCAGGATGTGATCTTCGGTGGCGGACGCGGGGTGCAGCCGCGCAGCGCGGCGGAGGTGGAGATCGTGCTCGACAACTCCGACGGCGGCGTCGATCTGCCGCTCACGGAGATCTCGATCGTGCGCCGTTTGGATCGCAACGGCGAAGGCGGCTATCGGCTCAACGGCGCCCGCTGCCGCCTGACCGACGTGCTGGAGGCGCTGTCGGACACCGGCTTGGGCAAGGAGACGCATTCGGTCATCTCGCAAGGGCGCGTGGAGGCGATCGTCAGCTCCAAGCCGCGCGAGCGGCGGCTGTTGATCGAGGAGGCGGCGGGGCTCGGCAAGCATCGCAAGCGCCGCCGGCGCGCACAGCTGAAGCTCGAGCGCACGCAAGAGAACCTCGACCGTGCCCTGGACGTCGAGCGCGAGGCGCGCAGCCGCCTGCGCCCGCTCAAGCGCCAAGCCGAAGCGGCAGAGCTGCACGAGCGTTTGCAGCGGCAGATCCTGCAGGCGCGCTGGGAGCTCGTGCGCGATGCGCTGCGCAGCTGCCAGGCGGCGCTGGCGGACGCCGAGACGCGGGTCGCGCAGGCGCGCGCGCAGCGCACGGAGATCGAGCAGCTGCTGGCGCAGACGGTCGAGCGTCGCGGCGCCGCCGAGCGCGCGCTGGCCGAACGCGCGGAGCGCCACGACGCCCTCTCGGGGGTGCTGTACGCGGCGCGCTCGGCGCACGAGCGTCTGCTGCTGCGTGGCGAGCAGGTCAGCTCGAGCGCGGCGGCGCTCGCGCGACGCGGCGAGCGCGTGGCGCTGGAGCTGCAAGCGCTCACTCAGGGAGCAGGCGAAGAGGAGCACGCGCCGGCGGCGGCGAGCGAAGATCGCATCGCGCAGCTGGAGGCGCAGCTGGCCGAGCTGGAGGCCGACCGCGAGCAGGAGATCGAGCGCGAGCTGGCGGCGCTGGCCAGCGCCCACGAGCAGCAGCTCGCGCTGCTCGCCCGGTGCGACACCGAGGCGGCTGCGGCGCGCAGTGAGCGCGAGCGCGCCGACGAGCTGCTCGAGCAGGCCCGCGCGCGCCTGACCGCAGCCGAGCACGAGCTGCAGGACGCGCGGCGCGAGTCCGCGCGCGTGGGCGCGGAGCTGGCGGCAGCCAACCAGTTTCTGCGCTCGCACGCCCGCGTAGGTGTCGAGCACGCGGACGCGCCGAAGGCGCTCAGTGAGCAGCTGCGCGTGCAGGACGGCTACGAGCTGGCGCTGGCGGCTGCGCTCGGCGGACGGCTTGACGCGGCGCTGGTCGAGGACGTGCCGGGCGCCGAGGCGCTGCTCGACCGCGCCGGGCCGGACGGCGGCTCGGCGCTGCTCGCCGACGCCCGCACGCGCACGCACGCCGCCGATGCAGACGCGCCGGGCAGCGCGTCGCAGGCACCGGCACCGGGGGCGCGGCGGCTGCTGGAGCTGTTGAGTGGGCCGCCCGCGGTGCTCGCGCTGGCCGCGCGCCTGCTGGCAGACGCGTGGGTGGTCGAGCGCCTGGAGGAGCTGCCACGGGACTTCACCGGCATCGCCGCCAGCCGCCAGGGACGCGTGTGGTTTGCGGCCTGGGGAGAGGTGCGCCAGCTGGCGGAGGGTGGCAGCGAGCGCGTGCTCGCGCGCCGCAACGAGCGCGACCGCCTGGTGGCCGAGACCGAGCACGCAGCGCAGGCCGAGCACGCGCGCGGCGACGCATGCGAGCGCGCGCTCGAGCAGTTGCGCGCGGCCGACGCGGCGCGCGCCCAGGCGGAGGCCAAGCTGCGCGACGTCGAGCGCCGTCGCGCCGAGGTGGGCGAGCAGCGCCGCCAGAGCGAGTGGCTGATGGAGCAGCGTCGCGCGGCGCCCGCGCAGGGCGCGCTGGCGGTGCGCCGAGCGGAGATCGAGGGCGAGCTCGCCGCCGAGCGCCGCGGACGCGAGCGCCGCGAGCGCGAACGCCTGGAGCGCCTGGCGCGCATCGCGCGCCTACGCGCCCAGCAGGATGCTGACGCGGCCGCCGACCCTCGCGCGCAGCGGCTGGCGCTCGCGCTGGAGGGCGCCGGCGTGGCGGTGCGCGAGCGCGTGCAAGCGCTCGAGGCGGAGCTCGCCGCCGACCGCGTGGCCGGCGAGCAGATGGCGGGCGCGTTGCGCGCGTGCGCGGCTAAGGAGGAGCAGATCCAGACGCGGCTGCGCGCAGCCGGTGAGCAGGTCACCGAGGCGGAGGTCGCAGCCCAGCGCCAGCGCGACCGCGCGGCGGAGGTCGAGCTGGAGTGCGCGAGCATCGCCGCGCAGCTGGACATCTCAGCGGCACCCGGCGCCGGAGAGCCCGAGGCTTCACCCTCGCCCGAGACGCCTGCCGAGCCGCCCGCGCAGGCAGCCGCGGCGTCGTCATCCACCTTCGCTGACGACGCGAAGGTGGACGCACACGATCAGCCGCCCGCGAGCGCCCAGGAGCCGCTCGGGGAGGAGGAGCTGCAGGCGCTGCGCGCGCGCGTGGAGCGCCTCAGCCGCCGGCGCGAACAGCTCGGGCCGGTGAACCCGCTCGCCCAGGACGAGTACGCGGAGGCGGTGGCGCACGTGGAGGAGCTCGAGGGCCAGCGGACAGACCTGGAGACGGCGCTGCGCGAGCTGCGCTCGCTGATCCGCGAAACCGACCGGCAGATACAGGAGACATTCGAGCAGACCTTCACGGCCGCCGCGCGCAACTTCGAGGAGCTCGTCGGCGAGGTCTTCCCCGGCGGCTCCGGGCGGCTGCGGTTGGTCAAGGACGAGCAGACGCCGCGCCCGGTCCTCGGTGGTCAGCCGCTGGCGCACGGCGAGCAGGACGACGCCGCGGCATCCACCCAGGAGGGGGAGTGGGAGGCGGCGGCGCAGGCGGAGAGCGAAGCCGGGCGCGGCGGCGAAGAGGAGCAGCTCCCCGGTGTAGAGATCGAAATCACGCCGGCGGGCAAGGCGACCAAGCGCCTCAGCCTGCTCTCCGGCGGCGAGAAGTCGATGACCGCGCTGGCGTTCCTGTTCGCCGTGTTCCTCGCGCGTCCATGCCCCTTTTACATCCTCGACGAGGTCGAGGCGGCGCTCGACGATCTCAACCTCGAGCGCTTCCTGACGCTGCTGCGCCGCTACGCCGATCGTGCGCAGTTCATCGTCATCACCCACCAGCAGCGCACGATGGAGGCCGCCGACTGGCTGTACGGCGTGTCAATGGGCCAGGACGGGGTCTCCAAGGTGCTCTCGCGGCGGCTGCCCGCCGCATCCACCTCCGCGTCGTCATCGGAGCTGGATGACGACGCGCTCCCCGAGGGGGATGGGGAGCAGACGCCGGCAGACGAGGTGGCGCAGGTCGCCGAGGTAGCCTGACGGCGCCCGCCCCCGGCAGACGCGCTGCTATCCTCGCGCGCCCCGTGGCTCGCGAGTGGAGTGAACTGTTCATCACCGCCGAGAGCGCGTCGCTGGAAGGGCAGCGCGACGACGCGGGTGAGCAGGCGGGAAGACGCCAGCGCGGCGGGCTGTTCCGCCGGCTGCGCGAGAGCATGGCCAAGACGCGCCAGGCGCTCGGCTCGGAGATCCAGGCGACGCTGTTCGGAGAGCTGGACGAGCACACGTGGGAACGCTTGGAGGAGGCGCTGATCATGGCCGACGTCGGCGCCAGCACGACGGCTGCGGTGGTGGCCGAGCTGGAGGCCGAGGCGCAGGCGGGCCAGCTGGAGGGCGGACAGGCGCTGAGCGATCGACTGATCGAGCTGCTCGCTGCGGGCGCCAGCGCCGGGGACGCGCGCATCGACATCCGCGCCAAGCCGACGGTGATCATGGCGGTGGGGGTCAACGGCACAGGCAAGACGACGACGATCGGCAAGCTCGCGTGGCACCTGCGCGAGAACATGGGCGCCAGCGTGCTGCTGGGCGCCGCCGACACGTTCAGGGCGGCAGCCGGCGAGCAGCTGGAGGGCTGGGCCGAGCGCGCGGGCGCGGAGATCGTGACCGGCCCCGCCGGCTCGGACCCCGGCGCGGTCGCCTTCGACGCGATCGCCCAGGCGCGTGCGCGCGCCATCGACGTGGTGATCGTCGACACCGCCGGGCGGCTGCACACGCAGGACGACCTGATGGGCGAGCTGACGAAGGTCAGGCGCGTGATCGCACGTCAGCTGGAGGGCGCCCCGCACGAGACGCTGCTGACGATCGACGCGACCACCGGTCAAAACGGGCTGCGTCAGGCGCGGCTGTTCGCACAGGCGGCCGCCGTCAGCGGCGTGGTGTTGACCAAGCTCGACGGGACCGCACGCGGTGGCATCGCGCTGGCGATCGCGCGCGAGCTGCAACTGCCGGTGAAGCTGATCGGCGTGGGCGAGTCGGTCGAGGACCTGCGGCCGTTCGACGCCACAGAATTTGCGCGCGCACTGATCGCGGCGGAGTAGTCTGAACGCATGGATTGGATCTTGTGGGTCATCGCGGCTTGCGTCCTGGGGGCGGGCGAGATGCACACAGGTGGCCTTTACCTGCTCCCGTTCGCGGTCGGTGCGGGCCTCGCGGCGGCGGTGAGCGTCGCCGGAGTCGGGACGCCGCTCGCGGTCGTCGTGTTCGCACTCGCCTCCGTGCTCGTGTTCGGCGCGTTGCGCCCGATCGCGCGCCGCCACCGCCATCTGCCCCCCGCGATCCGCACCGGCGCGGCTGCGCTGGTGGGCCATCGCGCGATGGTGCTCGAGCGGATCGCCAACGACGAAGGCGTCGGCTGCGTGAAGATCGACAACGGCGAGGTGTGGACCGCCCGCAGCTACGACGACGACGAGGTCATCGACGTGGGCGAGCGTGTGGAGGTCGTTGAGATAAGGGGCGCCACGGCGCTCGTGATGCACTGAAAGGAAGCCCATGGCCGTCCTGATCGTCGTCGTCGTGCTTGTCATATTTGCGCTCGTCCTCGCCGCGCGGACCATCCGCGTGATCCCGCAGGCGCGCGCGGGCGTGGTGGAGCGGCTGGGGCGCTACAGCCGCACGCTCGAGCCGGGGCTGACGCTCGTGACCCCGTTCATCGAGCGTGTCAGGCCGCTGGTGGACCTGCGCGAGCAGGTGGTCAACTTCTCGCCCCAGTCGGTGATCACAGACGACAACGTGGTGGTGGCGATCGAGACCGTCCTGTACTTCACGATCACCGACCCCCGATCTGCCACCTACGAGGTCGCCAACCCGCTGCAGGCGATCGAGCAGCTGACGGTGACCACGCTGCGCAACGTGATCGGCGGGCTCACGCTGGAGGCGACGCTGACGGCGCGCGAGAACGTCAACGCGGAGCTGCGCACGGTGCTCGACGAGGCCACCGGCAAGTGGGGCATCCGCATCAACCGCGTGGAGATCAAGTCCGTGGACCCGCCGCCGGACATCAGGACGGCGATGGAGAAGCAGATGCGCGCCGAGCGCGACCGTCGCGCGGCGATCCTCACCGCGGAAGGCGAGAAGCAGTCGGCGATTCTCACCGCCGAAGGCTCCCAACGCGCCGCGATACTCAGCGCGGAGGGCGCCAAGCAGGCGGCGGTGCTCAGCGCCGAGGGTGAGCGCCAGTCGGCGATCCTGCGCGCGGAGGGCGAAGCGAAGGCGATCGACACGGTCTTCAAAGCCATTCACGAGGGCAAGCCCGACCGGGCGCTGCTCAGCTACGAATACCTGAAGATGCTGCCAGAACTCGCTGAAGGCGAAGCCAACAAGGTGTTCGTCGTGCCGTCCGAGTTCGCGGAGGCGTTCGGCGGCATCGGCGAGGTGCTCAAAGGGCGCCCGGGCGCCGGTGGCGAAGCGGACAACGGGCCGCCCGCCGTGCCGGCGGCGCCGCATCGCCGTCAGGTGCCTGGGCCACACGAGCACGACGACTGAGAGCCGCGGAGCGCGGCCGCCGCGCCCCCTCCTGGGCGCCGAACGGCCGCCCACCACGCCCGCGACTGCCAGAATCAGGCGAGCATGTTCGACTCCCTAGGCGAGAAACTCCAGGCGACGCTCGCCGACGTGCGCCAGCGGGGAACGCTGAGCGAGCAGGACGTCGACGCGGCCATGCGCGAGATCCGCCTCGCGCTGCTGGAGGCGGACGTGAACTTCAAGGTCGTGCGGCAGTTCACCTCCGAGCTCAAGGAACGCTGCATGGGCGCGGATGTGATCGGCGGGCTGAACCCCGGCCACCAGGTCGTGAAGATCGTCGCCGAGGAGCTCACCGCATTGATGGGCGGGCAGGCCGCCGGCCTCAGCTTCTCACCGCGACCCCCGACCGTGATCCTGATGGCAGGCCTGCAGGGCTCGGGCAAGACCACCGCGACCGCCAAGCTCGCGCGCTACCTGCGTGAGGAGACCGGCTCCTCGGTGGCGGTTGCCGCCTGCGACGTGTACCGCCCGGCAGCGGTGGAGCAGCTGGTCAAAGTGGGCGCGCAAGCGGGCGCGGACGTCTACGAGCAAGGCACGGACCGCGATCCGGTCGAGATCGCCGCGTGGGCGCTGGAGCGCGCCAAGCAGGACGGCAAGGACGTGCTGATCGTGGACACCAGCGGGCGCCTGCACGTCGACGAGCAGCTGATGGCCGAGCTCGTGCGCATCCGCGACGCGGTCAAACCCCACGACATCCTGTTGGTCCTCGACGCGATGACCGGCCAGGACGCGGTCAACGTCGCGGAGAGCTTCGCCGCGGCGGTGCAGTTCGATGGCGTGATCATGAGCAAGCTGGACGGCGACGCCCGCGGCGGTGCGGCGCTGTCGGTGAAGGCCGTCACCGGCAAGCCGATCCTGTTCGCGTCCACCGGCGAGAAGCTCGAGCAGTTCGAGCGTTTCCACCCCGACCGCATGGCGCAGCGGATCCTCGGCATGGGCGACGTTCTCAGCCTGATCGAGAAGGCCGAGCGCCAGCTCGACGAGGACGAGGCGCTGGCGCTGGAACGTAAGCTCCGTCGCAACGAGCTCGGACTCGACGACTTCCTCGACCAGCTGAAGATGATCCGCAAAATGGGCCCGCTGACGAGCATCCTGGGGATGATCCCCGGCTTTGCCGGCCATCAGCTGCAGAACATGAAGCTCGACGAACGCGAGCTCGACCGCATCCAGGCGATCATCCTGTCGATGACCCCCGAAGAGCGGCGCCGCCCAGAGCTGATCAAGGGCTCGCGCCGGCTGCGCATCGCGCGCGGCTCGGGCACCAACGTCCAGCAGGTCAACCGCCTGGTCAAGCAGTGGGGGCAGATGCGCAAGGTCATGCGCCAGGTCGGCCGCGGCAAGATGCCCGACATCGGCGCGCTGATGCGGGGAGCGCGCTGAACCGTCTAAGCTCTCCCATTCGACGAGATCAACTGATGAACGAGAGGAACACGTGTCGGTAAGGCTGAGGCTCACGCGAGTGGGCGGCAGGAAGGACCCCATATGGCGGGTGGTGGTCGCCGACCAGCGCGCGCCGCGCGACGGTCGCGTGATCGAGACGATCGGCCACTACAACGCGCAGACCGATCCCTCGACGATCGTGATCGACGAGGAGCGCGCCCGCAGCTGGCTGGCGCGCGGCGCCCAGCCTTCGGACACGGTACGCAAGCTGCTGCGCATCCAGGGCATCGAAGGCTAGGACCACGCTGAGCTGCGCGATGCTGCGTCCTCGGTCGCTCGCGTGCATAGCACGCCACGCTCCCTGCGTTCTTGCCTCGCTTGCCCAGCGTGTCCCTAGCCGGGTGACCCAATAGGCGAGATGGCCAGCGAGAGTCCGAAACGCCTGTTGGAGTACCTCGCCGAAGGGCTGGTGGACGATCCCGACGCGGTGTCGGTGGAGCAGTTCGAGGAGGACGACGGCACGGTCGTGCTCGAGCTGTGTGTGGGTGCTGAGGACTACGGCCGCGTGATCGGCCGCGGCGGGCGCACCGCCCACGCGCTGCGTGCGGTCGTCAAAGCTGCAGCAGCCGGCGAGGGCTCGCACGTGCTCGTCGACATCGTCGATTGACCCAGCCGCAGGACGCTCGCGCGCCGAGCGCGCCCGTGAGCATGCCGGCGGGACGCGTGGGCAGGCCCCACGGCCTGGATGGCAGCTTCTACGTCACGCGGGCGCGCTCGCCGCTGTTGCAGCTCGGCGTCGAGGTCACGCTCGGCGCGCTCACCGCCGTGATCGTGCGGCGGGCGGGCACCGAGCAGCATCCGATCGTGCGGCTGGCGGGCATCGAGGACCGGGCCGCGGCGCAGGAGCTGCGTGGCAGCGAGCTGACGGTGCCAAGCGCCCACGCACCGGTGCTCGGCGAGCAGGAATGGTGGGCGCACGAACTCGAAGGCTGTGTGGTCGTCGGGGGGGAGCGGCTGCTGGGCACCGTCTCGCGTCTGCTCGAGCTGCCCTCGTGCGAGGCGCTCGAGGTGCGCCCGACCGACGGTGGCGAGCCGCTGCTGGTGCCGCTGGTCAAAGACGCGATCCGCGATGTGGCGATCGTGCGCAAACGCATCGAGGTCAACCTGGAGTTCCTCGGCCTGGCGCGCGAGGGAGGTTCGCCGGCGTGAACATCGACGTGTTCACGCTGTTCCCCGAGTGGTTCGAGTGGTTCGTCTCCCAGCGCCACGTGCGCAACGCGCTGGCCGCAGGGTCGCGGTTTCAGTGCGTGAACCCGCGCGAGCACACGCCGCTCAGCGGCGGGCAGGTGGACGACACGCCGTTCGGCGGCGGCGCCGGCATGGTGTTGCGCGTAGACGTGCTCGACAGCGCCCTGCGTGCGCGCTACGGCGTCGACCCGGTGGAGCTGCGCCGTGAGCGTCGCGTGATCGCGCTCACGCCCAGCGGCAGGCTGCTCGACGACCGCCTCATCGACGAGCTCGCCGGCGAGGGCGCGCTGACGCTCCTGTGCGGACGCTACGAGGGTTTCGACGAGCGCATCGTCGAGCACTTCGCCAGCGACGCGGTCTCGATCGGACGCTATGTGCTCAGCGGCGGCGAGCTCGCCGCGATGGTGCTCTGCGACGCGGTTCTGCGCAAGCTGCCCGGCGCGCTCGGGCACGAGCACTCGGCCGCCGAGGAGTCCTTCAGCGCCCAGCTGCAGGGCAACCCCGAGTATCCGCACTACACCCGCCCGGCCGAGTACCGCGGCTGGCGCGTCCCCGACGTGCTGCTGTCAGGTCACCACGAGCAGATCGCGCGCTGGCGCGCCGAGCAGAGCCGCCGCCGTGGCGCCGAGGGCGGCGCGCCGGGCCGTGGCGCCGCGGGCGGCGACGGCCCGGCGTTGGGCTGACTGCACTGCCGACGCGGCGGCGAGCGTCCGCTACCATTGCTGCTCGCGCCGGCTGAGGCCCCCGTCCAGTCCTGTCCGGTCCTTCTCGGCGCGCCTCCCGTAACCCCATGAGCAGCGTCATCGCAACCATCGAGCGCGCGCAGCTGCGCCGTGTTCCCGACTTCGCGCCGGGCGATCGCGTGAAGGTCCACTTCCAGGTGATCGAGGGCGCCCGCACGCGCGTGCAGGTCTTCGAGGGCGTCGTCATCAAGCGCCAGGGCCACGGCGTGCGGGAGACGTTCACCGTGCGCAAGCAGTCCTTCGGCGTCGGCGTCGAGCGTATGTTCCCGCTGCACTCGCCGAAGATCGAGCGCATCGAGCTCGCCGCCCGCGGCGACGTTCGGCGTGCGAAGCTCTACTACCTGCGCGACCGGGTGGGCAAGCGCGCGCGGGTGCGCGAGCGCCGCTACACTGGCCCCGAGGTGGCCGTGGAGCCGGGCCTGCTGGCCGACCCCGCCGCGGAGGCCCAGCCGAAGGGCGCACAGGAGGCGACCGCCGACGCCACAGACATGGCGGCGTCCGCGGACGCGGCGGGTGTCGAGGCGAGCACCATTGAGGAGGCTGCTCAGGAGCAGGCGGAGGTGGGCGAGCCTGTCGCGGATGACGTTGGCGGCGACGCCGGCGCTGACGTGCAGGAAGGCGGGCCGGGCGAGGCTGGCGGTGCGGACGGCGCTGCGGCCGCGGCTGAGAGCGATACCTCCTCCGATGCCAGCCACGCCGATGGAGGCGTAGCCGGCGGCGACCAACAGGCGTGAAGTCGCCGGCCAAGACACGGGCTCGGCGCTCGGGCGTGAACAGCGCAGCCGGCGCCGCGCCGAGCACGAAGAAAAAGGACAAGCGCTCGAAATCGACGACGGGGGCGGTCGTCGAGCTGCTTGTGATCGTCGCCGTCGCGCTCGGTCTCGCGCTCGGCATCCAGGCGTGGATCATCAAGCCCTACAAGATCCCTTCGGGTTCGATGGAGCCGACGCTCGCGATCGGTCAGCGGGTGCTGGTCGATCGCATCGGCATGGACTTCAGCGAACCGCACGTCGGGGAGATCGCCGTGTTTCATCCACCGGAAGGCGCCGAGCAGGAGGAGTGCGGGCCGACGCCGCACGTGATCAAGCTCGGCGGCGCACCCTGCTCGGAACCGGTCCCGAAGGAGGACACGGGCACGAACTTCATCAAGCGTGTCGTCGCCGGGCCGGGCGACGAAATCTACGTCAAGGAAGGGCATGTCTACCGCAAGGCTGCCGGCAAGCGCACCTTCGTGCGCGAGCACGACCCGTATATCCGTGAATGTGGCGTCAGCCCCGAGTGCAACTTCCCCGACCCGATCAAGATTCCGGCCGGTCACTGGTTCATGATGGGCGACAACCGTGGGGAATCCGACGACAGCAGGTTCTGGGGGCCCGTCCCCACCGGATGGATCATCGGACAGGCCATCGCCACCTACTGGCCCCCCGACCGCATCGGCATCTTCTGAGCCAACCGGGGCGGGCGGAGACGACGCCGTGGCCTCGACCCAGTCGCGCTCCGGCAGCTCGGCCCGCGCGCGCCGTCGCGCGCGACGCAACTCCAGCGGCAGGCGGCTGTTCGCGTTCGACCGGCGTCTCGGCTACCGGCTTGTCGCCGGCGCCGACGAGGCCGGGCGCGGTTGTCTGGCAGGCCCGCTGGTGGCTGCCGGCGTGCTGTTCGACTACGAGGCGCTGACCACGCGCGAGCTGCGTGCGCTCAGCGCGCTCAACGACTCTAAGCAGCACACGCACGAGGCGCGCGAGCAGCTGTACCCGCTGATCATGCGCAGTGCCGCCAGGGTCGTGGTGGTCTCGCGCTGCGTACGCGGGATCGACGCGCGCGGCCTGCACAAGACCAACCTCGCCGCGCTGCGTGACGCCGTGCGCGGCGCCTGCGCGGACATCGACGGGGAGGTGATCTGTCTGCTGGACGGCTTCGCGGTAGCCGAGTTCGAGCATCCCCAGCGCGCGATCGTCGACGGCGACGCCACCAGCGCCGCGATCGCCGCCGCGTCGATCGTCGCCAAGGTCACGCGCGACCGTTTCATGCACACCGCCGACGCCCGTCATCCGGGCTGGGACTTCGCCGAGCACGTCGGCTACTCGACACCCTCGCACCGCGAGGCCATCCTGCGCCACGGCGTCTCGCCGTTGCACAGGATGTCCTTCCAGTCGCTCGCGTATCAGCAGCTCGCGCTGTAGCGCCGGTGGCGCTCGTCCGCCGCGTGCGGGGCGTGCGAAAACATCATTCGGGCTTGATCAGCTCACCACGCGCCCTCGACATGATCGAGGCGCAGCAGCCGTCCGTGCGCGTCGAGGAGCACGCCGATCGCATCAAAACGGATGCAGGCACCGCGCGGCCGCTCGCCGGAGGTTTGGGCCAGCCAGGCGACTGCGAGCCGACGCAAGCGTGCGCGCTGGCGGTGGCGTAGCCAGAGCAGCGGCTCCCGCTCCTGGCCGACCCGCTGTGTGCACGATCGGACGCAACGTGTCTTGACCTCCACGAACGCAAGCGTCTTGGTGGACTCCTCAAACGCGATCAGATCGATCTCGCCGTAGCGGGTGCGGGTGTTGCGCGCGACGATCGCGTAGCCGAGCCGCTCCAGATGCGCCGCGGCCAGCTGCTCGCCGAGGCGGCCGAGGACGCGGCGCGGGTTCTCGCGCGGGGCCTCCACGGGAGAAGGTCGGGATGGGGTGGGGGAGACGACCTGCACGACTGGCAAGCCTAGGTCGTCGATCGTGTCCTGCGAGTGCAATTCGTGCCAATACTGTGACTGGACGGTGACGCCTCACGCGCAAACACGCGATGCTGTCGATTGGGCCTACCGCAGCGTCGGGGGGAAGAAACATCTGGAGGCGGCAGGCACGAGCCTGCTCGCGTAGCCTGCGGCCGATGAGCGACGACCCAATCGACCCCCTGCTCGCGCGAGCCGCGCACGGTGACAGCGCCGATCGCGCGGCTGGCGAGCAGCGCAGCGGCCACCAGGGCGGGCCGCGCTCCCTGGACGGCGTCAGCAGCTTCATGGGCCTGCGCTGGGAGGACGCGCAGACCGTGCGCATGACGATTCGCCGCGAGCTGATCAACGGCGGCGGGCTGCTCTCCGGCGTGGCGACGTACGCGATGGTCGACTACTGCATGGGCTCCACGCTGTGGGTGCAGACGACGCGCGAGGAGCACATCGCGACGATCTCGATCGCCATCAACTACATCCAGACGGCGACCGAAGGCGAGGTCGTGTGCCGTACGACGCTCGACCGCCGCAACCGCACCACGGCGGTGCTGCGCAGCGAGGTCCACCACGAGGACGGACGCCTGCTGGTCACGGCGATCGGCAGCTACAGCATCTTCCCCGCGCGCTCCTCCAGGCGCACGCTGCCCGTCGCCGAGCACCCGCTGGAACGCACGCTCGAGGACGCTCGCGGGCAGGCGGGCGCCGGTACCCCTAGCGAGCGCGAGCCCTGACTCCCACGGTCCTCACGATCGCCGGCTCGGACTCCGGCGGGGGCGCCGGCATCCAGGCCGACCTGAAGGCGTTCGCGCGCTGCGGAGTGCACGGGACGAGCGCGATCACCGCGATCACCGCCCAGAACACGCTCGGCGTGAGCGTCGTCCACCAACTGCCCGTCGAGATCGTACGCGCACAGGTGCAGGCGGTGCTCGCCGACATCGGCGCCGACGCCGTGAAGGTGGGCATGCTCGGCAGCGCCGAGATCGCGCTGGCGGTGGCCGGCATACTCGACGAGCTGCCCGCCGGCACGCCGGTGGTGGTCGACCCGGTGATGGTCTCCGAGTCCGGTGCGCGCCTGCTCGTGCCCGACGCCCAGCGCGCGCTCGTCGAGCAGATCCTGCCGCGCGCGACCGTGCTCACACCCAACATCCCCGAGGCGCGCGCGCTCGTCGGCTGGCAGCCCGCGCCGGCGGCCGGCGAGCAGACCGCGCCGGCGGCCGGCGAGCAGACCGCGCCGACGGCCGGCGACGAGGATGCACAGGCGCAGGAGCTCGCCAGAGCCGTGCTGGCGCTGGGTCCGCGCAGCGTCGTGCTCACCGGCGGGCACCGCGAGCACGCGGTCGACCTGTTCCTCGACAGCGCCGGCGACGGCGAGCTGGTGAGCATCGCAGGCGCACGCCATCCCGATGGTGCGGCCCACGGTTCTGGCTGCACGCACGCCTCGGTGCTCGCCGCGCAGCTCGCGCTCGGGCTCACCCCGCTGCAGGCGGCGCGGGTCGCCCGGCGACTGGCCGGCGAGGCGGTCGCGCACGGCCTGCGCGACATCGGCTCCGGCGCGGGACCGGTCGATGTTCTCGACCTCCAGCGGATGCGCACGTACTGACGTCCACACCCGCGCGGTTTGCCATAATCGGGTGGACGATGAAGCTACTGCGCATGAAGCCCGGACATGGTGAGATCGTGCTGGCTGAGGGCGACGTCGAGGTGCCGGAGCAGGAGCAGGAGCTGATCGAAGCGTTCCGCCGCGAGCTCGACGCCGGCATGTGGGCGGCGGTGCCGACACAGGCGCCGGGCGGGCGCCGCGAGGCGGAGCTCGTGAAGAGCTTCGACGATGTGCCGCGCGACGCCGAGCGCGTGATCTTCTTTCCACGGGCCGCCGGCGGCGCCCACACGTCCACCCGCTAGCCGCCGTGGGGCTGGCGCTCGGCACCGCGGCGATCGTGCTCGTGGTGCTGCTGTGGGAGCTCGCGCGCCCGACGCTCAAACGCGCGCTCGTGCGTGCGCGCCAGCTGTGGCGCGCACGCGGGCGCGCGAACCCGCTCGCCGGCTACGACCCCGGACGCGAGCGCCGCGCCGAGCAGCGGGCGCGCGAGCTGCTGCGCTCGTGCGTGTCCGCGCACGACTGGGTGATGTACCGGGACCTCGGCTTCCTGCGCGTGTGGGGCGCGTTGGGCGTGAGCAGCGAACGCGAGGGCGTCCCGTACGCCTACCTGATCTACCCGCACAAGCCGATCGTCGCCTACGTGCCCGCCACGGGCGAGCTGCTCAACGAGTACTGCGTGGCGTTCCCCGACCACTCCAAGCCGTACGGCAGCGCGCGCCTGCCCGACTCCGACGACGTGCTCGCCAAGTGGATGGCGCTCACCGGCGACGAGCGACGCCTGGTGGGCGAGGCCAACATGCACCTGCCGGGACGGCAGATCGATCCCGACAGGGTGCGCCGCGATTTGGCGCGTCTGCGGCGTTGGGAGCTGGAGCGCGATAACGTGCGCGCCGCGTGAGCAGCAACGGAACCCTCGACGTAAAGCACCGCAGTCGCTCCCTCACACACGGGCCGGAGCGCGCCGCCGCACGCGCCTACCTGCACGGCATCGGCTACTCCGCCGAGGACCTGGAGAAGCCGATCATCGGTGTCGCGCACTCGTGGATCGAGACGATGCCCTGCAACTTCAACAACCGCGTGCTCGCCGCCAAGGTCAAGGAGGGGATCCGCGCCGCGGGCGGCACGCCGATGGAGCTCAACACGATCGCCATCTCCGACGGCATCACCATGGGCACCCCAGGGATGCGCGCCTCACTCGTCTCCCGCGAGCTGATCGCCGATTCGATCGAGCTGGTTGCCTCCGCCCACCAGTTCGACGCGCTGGTCACGATCTCCGGCTGCGACAAGACGATCCCTGGGACCGTGATGGCGCTGGCGCGCCTGGACATCCCCGGCCTGATGCTCTACGGCGGCTCGATCAAACCCGGTCACTACAAGGGCGCAGAGGTGACCATCCAACAGGTGTTCGAGGCCGTCGGCGAGTACGCGTCGGGCAAAATCACAGAGCAGGAGCTGCACGAGCTCGAGGACGCCGCTTCGCCCGGCGCGGGCGCGTGCGGCGGGCAGTTCACCGCCAACACCATGGCGATGGCCTTCGAGGCGCTCGGCATCTCGCCGGCCGGCACGGCGATGGTGCCAGCTGAAGATGGCCGCAAGCTGGAGGTGGCCAAACAGTGCGGTGAACTGGTGCTGGAGATCCTCCGCGCCGGGCGCAAGCCGAGCGACGTGATCACCAAGCCGGCGCTCGAAAACGCGATCGCCGCGGTCGCCACCAGCGGCGGCTCCACCAACGGGGTGCTGCACCTGATGGCCGTCGCCCGTGAAATGGGCGTGCCGCTGGAGCTGGACGAGTTCGAGGCGATCTCCGAGCGCACGCCGCTGCTGTGCGATCTGCAGCCCGGCGGCCAGTACGTGGCCACCGAGCTCTACGAAGCCGGCGGCGTACCACTCGTGCTCGCCCGCCTGCAGGAGGCGGGCATCCTCAACGCCGACGCGCTCACCGTCACCGGCAAGAGCATCGGCCAGCACGCCGCGGAAGCCAACGAGCGTGACGGGCAGCGCGTGGTGCGTCCGCTCTCAGAACCCATCAAAGCGACCGGCGGCTTTGCGATCCTGCGTGGCAACGTCGCCCCAGACGGCTGCGTGGTGAAGCTCTCGGGGCACGAGCGGCGCAAGCACGTGGGGCCGGCGCGTGTGTTCGACGGCGAGGAGGCGGCGATGGCCGCGGTGCTCGCCCATCAGATCCAGGCGGGCGACGTGGTTGTCATCCGCGGTGAGGGGCCCGCCGGCGGGCCGGGCATGCGCGAGATGCTCGCCGTCACCGCCGCGATCGTCGGCGAGGGACTCGGCGAACAGGTCGCGCTGATTACCGACGGGCGCTTCTCCGGCGCCACCCACGGCTTCATGGCCGCCCACGTCGCGCCCGAGGCGGTCCGCGGCGGGCCGATCGCCGCGATCCACGACGGCGACGAGCTGACGATCGACGCGGACACCCGCAAACTCGACGTGGCGCTCGGCGACGAGGAGATCGCCGCCCGCGTGGCCGGCTACCGGCCGCCGCCGCACACCCTGCAGCCGATGGAGGTGGCGATCGCCAAGTACGCGAAGCTCGTCGGCAGCGCCGCCGAGGGCGCGATCGCGCGTTAGGAAGCCGCTGGCGCGGCGCGACTCCCTAGCCGACACGGGGATCGCTGCTTACTCGGCGAGGAAATCCGTGAGCAGCCGGTTGAAAGCCACTGGGCGCTCGAGCATCGCCATGTGCCCGGTGTCCGCGAAGATCACCTTGCGCGAGTTGGGGATCAGCTGGGCGAACACATCCGCGTCGCGCACGCTGATCAGGTGGTCTTCGGCGCCCCATACGATCAGCGTTGGGCACGCGATCTCCGGCAGGCGTTCGCGCACGTCGTAGTCGAGCACCGCCTCCAGCGCCTGCATGAAGCCGGGCTTGCCCGCGCCGCGTAGCTGCTCGGCCACGAGCGCTGGCGGCAGACGGTCGGGGTGGCGCGCCACGACGTGCATCAGCGCGTCGCGCATGCGCGCACGGCGGGCGAGCGTGTCTGAGTGCGACGCCACCCACCCACCGCCGTCGGCCAGCGCGGACTGTAGACGTTGCATGGTGGGCAACACGCGCAGCACGCCGGGATGGTTGGTGGTGGACACGCCGGCCGCCGACACCAGCACCAGGCGCTCGACGCGCTGGGGGAAGGCGATCGCGAGCTCGGCGGCGATGAAGCCGCCCATCGAGTTGCCCACCACAGCTGCCGCGTCGATCGCGAGCTCTCCCAGCAGGCCGTCGAGCAGGCGGGCGTAGCCGGAGATGGAGATCTCTCGCTCGGGCATCGGGGAGTGCCCGAAGCCGGGCAGATCCATGGCGATAACGCGCCGCTCGGCGCCGAACACGGGCAGCTGTTCGAGCCAGTTGGGCCACGACCCCGACAGGCCGTGCACGAACACGAGCGGCTGCCTGTCGAGTGCTGCGGATGGTGCGCCGTCCCCCTCTCCGGCCGCCTCGCCAGCCGGTGGGGAGACCCCCGGGAGCTCGATGACGTTCACCGGCTGGCCGTCCACCACCACCCAGCGTTGGTGTGTGCGCCAGTCCACGTCGAGCCACGCGGAGCGACCGACCGGCCCGTAGGGTCCGGCCCCACCCGCAAACCCAAGCGAACCGTCAGGGTCAGCAGGCTGGCCCTCAGCAGGCTGGCCGGATCCAGTGCGCTCGGCTGATGCAGGCACGCTCGCCTGATTGCTCACGCGTTCAATCTACTCTGGACAGGAGTAACGTTCCAGTACCAGATATCTGCACAGTGTGCGAGCGTAGGGGGGAAGGCAGGCGGAGCACGGGAGGCGGCGAACTACAGCCGAGGGTGAGAAGATCGCGAGGTTGGCACGGATGACAACACAGGCACAGGCGGCCCCTCGAGCTGAGCCGGCGGAGCGCTACGAGGCATGGGCGCGCGCGGCGGCGCTGCTGGAGGAGGACCTGCGCCGGCGCGACGCTGCGCCGCGCACGCGCCGCGCGTACGGCGCGGACGTCGGTCAGTTTGCGCGCTGGGCGAGCGACCAGGGGCTCGTGCCGGCGCAGATCGACGCCAAGGCGGTGCGCCGCTACGTGGCGGGCCTGTCAGAGCGCGGCATCGCGGCGAGCAGCTCGGCGCGCAAGCTGGCGGCGTTGCGCGCGCTGTTTGCCAGCCAGCGCGAGCACGGCTTGATCGCGCAGAACCCCGCTGACCTGATCTCCACGCCGCGCAGAGCTTCGCATTTGCCGCGCGTGCTCAGCGCGCGCGAAGCCGCCGGGCTGCTGGACGGCATCGCGGCGTCCGCTCCGCTGGAGCTACGCGACCGGGCGATGTTCGAGCTCGCGTACGCGTGCGGCCTGCGCGCGGAGGAGCTCGTGTCGCTGCGCCTCGCGGACGTGGACTTCGACGGCGAGCAGCTGCGGGTGGAGGGCAAGGGCCGCAAGACGCGCTTCGTGCCGGTGGGCGAGCAGGCGATGGCGGCCGTGCACGCGTACCTCGAGCGGGCACGCCCAGCGCTCACGCAGGGCGCGGGCGCCACGGACACGCTGCTGCTCAGCAAGACCGGACGCACGCTCGGCACGGGCGACGTACGCCGGCGGCTGCGCGCGTGGATCCGCCGTGTGGGCATGGGCGACGGTGCGACGCCGCACGCGCTGCGGCACAGCTTCGCCACGCACCTGCTGGACGGCGGCGCCGACCTGCGCGCGATCCAGGAGCTGCTGGGGCACGCGTCGGTGTCGAGCACCCAGATTTATACTCGGGTAGAGTCCGCCAGGCTCAGAAGCGCCTACACGCGCAGCCACCCTCGCGCGTGATGGACGCGCCCGACCGCCCTGGGGATTATTGACCTTGGAGACGAACGTCAAGCCGATCGAGCTGCGCGAACTGTGGCGGCGCTACAAGACCGAAGGCGACGAGCGCGTGCGCGAGCGGCTGGTGGTGGCGTACTCGCCGCTGGTCAAGTACGTCGCCGGGCGCACCGCCGCGGGCTTGCCGCCGCACGTGGAGGAGGCGGATCTCATCTCCTACGGCCTCGTCGGCCTTATCTCCGCGATAGAGCGTTTCGACTTGTCCCGCGACATCAAGTTCGAGACCTACGCGATCATGCGCATCAAGGGCGCGATCATCGACGAGCTGCGCTCGCTGGACTGGGTGCCGCGCAGCGTGCGCGCGCGCGCCAGGGAAGTGGAGCGCGCGAACGCCAAGCTCGAGCACACGCTCCAGCGCGCCCCCACCGACCAGGAGCTCGCCGACGAGCTGGGGATCACGGTCGACGAACTGAACGAGTCGCTGCTCGCCATCTCGCACTCCTCGATCGTCGCGCTGGACGAGCTGTGGAGCGTCTCGGACTCCAGCGGCGACCAGGTGTCGCTGATGGACACCATCGAGGACCCCGGCGCCCCCGACCCCGCGCGCGCGCTCGACGTCGGCGACCTGAAGGACCGCATCGCCGACTCGATCGCCAAGCTGCCCGAGCGCGAGAAGCTCGTGATCGCCCTCTACTACTACGAGAACCTGACGCTGCGCGAGATCGGCGAGGTGCTCGGCGTGACCGAGTCGCGGGTGTCACAGATGCATACCAAGGCGGTGCTGCGCCTCAGATCGCGCATGCAGGAGGAGTCCTTCGACGACTGATCGCGCCGTCGGGGTCGCGGCGTAGGCTGCCGACGAGTGCCGGCCACGCAGAAGGAATGGATCAAGCGTCTCGAACGGGAAGGATGGATGTTTGGCCGCGGGGGAAACCACCAGGTCAAGATGACCAAGCCCGGCCACCGACCGATCACGCTCCCCGAGAACAAGCGTCGCGCTTACACGAAGGGCTTTGAGGCACAGCTACGACGAGAGGCCGGCCTACAGGATGAGGCGACTTGAGGCGATACGTATCATGGAGCCATGAGCGCGACTAAGGAGTTGCATGTCAACGTCCGCCATGAGGACGACTCGCTTTGGGCGACCGTAGAGGAGTTCCCAGGCGTCTTCGCCACGGGCGACAACCTGGACGAGCTTCGACGGAGTCTCGAGGAGGGCATCGCGCTTGTGCTCGAGCGCCCCAACGGCGAGGTCCCCACCGTGACCCTGCAGCCCCTGCGGCTGGAGCCAGTGGAGACCACAGCCAGCGCCGAACTCGTGTACGCGTGAATGCCGTTCAGTTCTGGCGTCGAGTTTCGACGACTGAGCTGAGCGCGCCGGCATCCTCCGCGCGGTCGCTCGCCGGCCGCGTCGAGCTCGAGGGCTCCTCCTAATCGCTCGTCCGGCGCGTGTTCGACCACCTCTTCGCAGGCATCCCCGTGAGCGACCGTCAGGCGGCGGGGGAGTGGTACGAGCGCCTGCTCGGGCGCCAGCCCGATCTGATCCCCAACGCGCGCGAGGCGGCCTGGCGGCTGACCGACTCGGGCTGGCTGGTCATCGAGCGCGACCCGGCGCGCGCGGGCTCGGCGCTGCACACGCTGCTGGTGGCCGACCTCGACGGCTTCCTCGCCGGCCTGGCCGAGCGGGGCGTGCGCGCGGGGCCGGTCGAGCTGATCGGCGACGGCGTCAGGCAGGCGATCGTCGCCGACCCCGACGGCAACCGGCTGAAAGTCGGACAGCCGCCCGGCTGACACCCGCCGAGGATGGATCGAGAGCGCAGAGCGCTCCTCGCAGATAGGCGTCGAACCACACTAGCGCCGGCTGGAACGCGGCGGTATGGTCCTTTTACACCGAGGAAGGAGATTCCAATGCACCCCCCAGCGGACCGTATTCGCAACGTGGCCCTCGTCGGACATCGCGGGTCAGGCAAGACGGCGCTGCACGAGGCGCTGCTGTTTGAGGCGGGGGCTGTGAACCGTCTCGGCTCTGTGCCCGACGGCAGCACCGCATCGGACTCCGACCCCGACGAGCAGGCGCGGCAGATGTCGATTTCCACCACGCTCAGCACGCTCAGCTGGCAGGAGCGCAAGATCAACCTGCTTGACACGCCCGGCGAGCCGAGCTTCGTCGCCGACGCGCTCGGCGCGCTGCGCGTGTGCGAGTCGGCGGTGTTCGTGATCAACGCCGTGATGGGCGTCGAGGTCACCACCAGCCGGCTGTGGGCGCGCGCCGGCGAGCTGGACATCGCGCGCCTCTTGTTCGTGAACATGCTCGACCGCGAGCGCGCCGACTTCTTCCGCACGCTCGATCAGCTCAAGCGGGCGTTCGGCCCCCACGTCGTCGCCACCGAGATCCCCATCGGCTCAGAGCACGACGTCGAAGGCGTGATCGACCTCGTGGACATGAAGGCCTTCCGCGCGCAGGCCACGCCAGAGCGCGGCGCGGCAGACGAGATCCCGATCCCTGCCGAGCTCGCCGAGCGCGCGGGCGAATACCGCGAAAAGCTGATGGACGAGGTGTGCGAAGTCTCCGACACGCTGATGGAGCGCTACCTGGAGGGCGAGCAGATCTCCCACCAGGAGATCGTCGACGCGCTCAAGGAGGGCACCAACCACGGCAAAATCTTCCCCGTCGTGTGCGGCGTCGCCACGCGCAACCTCGGCACCACGCGCCTGCTCGACGCGATCGTCGAGGACCTGCCCTCGCCCGTCAAGCACGGCGCGCTGCAGGTCGGCGAGGTGACGCTCAGCCCCAGCGAGGACGAGCCGCTGTACGCGTACGTGTTCAAGACCCGCGCCGACCCGTTCGCCGGGCGCATCAACCTGCTGCGCGTCTACCAGGGCGTCCTGCGCACCGACAGCCAGCTGCTGAACACGCGCGCGCACGTCAAGGAGCGCATCGGCCAGCTCGTCACCTTCGCCGGCAAGGACGTCGAGCACGTGCAGGAGTTCGGCCCCGGCGACATCGGCGCGGTCGCCAAGCTCAAGGAGACGCGCGCCGGCGACTGGCTGGCCGAACGCGACCAGCCGATCGACATGCCGCGCATCAAGTTGCCCGCGCCGGTCATGGCGTTCGCCGTCGAGCCCAAGAGCCGCGGCGACGAGGACAAGGTGCTCTCCTCGCTGCGCCGCCTGCAGGAGGAGGACCCGACGATCGACCTGCACCGCGACCAGCAGACCGGCGAGCAGATCGTCGCCGGGCTCTCGCAGGTGCACGTCGAAGTCATCGTCGACCGCCTGCGCTCGCGCTTCGGCGTGGAGGTCGAGCTGAAGCCGCCGCGCGTCCCCTACCAGGAGACGATCCGCGCCAGCGCCACCGCCCACGGACGCCACAAGAAGCAGTCCGGCGGGCGCGGGCAGTTCGGCGACTGCCACATCGAGATCACGCCACTGGACGACGCGGAGAACGCCGAGGGCTTCGAGTTCGTCGACAACATCAAGGGCGGGGTCATCCCCAACTCGTTCATCCCCGCCGTCGAGAAGGGCGTGCGCGAGGCGATGGAAGCGGGCGTCATCGCCGGCTACCCCGTGCAGGGCGTGCGCGTACGCCTGTTCGACGGCCAGTACCACTCCGTGGACTCCTCCGAGATCGCCTTCAAGCTCGCCGGCCTGCAGGCCATGAAGGACGCGCTCGAACACGCCGAGCCCGTGCTGCTGGAGCCGATCATGCTCGTCACCCTGTCCGTCCCCGAGGACAGCGTCGGCGACGTCATCGGCGACCTCAACAGCCGCCGCGGACGCCCCCAGGGGATGGAGCCCGTCGGCGTGATGACCGAGATCAAAGCCGAGGTGCCGATGGCCGAGATGCTCACCTACGCCCCCGACCTGCGCTCCATCACCCAAGGGCAGGGCGACTACACGCTCGAGTTCCTGCGCTACGAAGAGCTCCCAGGGCACCTCGCACAAAAAGTGGTCGAACAGGCGGGGGAGGAGCGCGCCGCCGTACACGCCTAGACGGCCGATACGCGGCGCCTCTCGGCCGTCTACCGACGACTCGGATAGGCTGCCGGCTTGATGGCAACGCGCACGATCGTTACCTCCCAGCCAGATGTCGCCTGCGACGTGTGCGCCAGGCGGCTGCTGCGCGGCGAGCAGCCGGACGTGTTCGTCGGCGCCGGGCGACGCAGGATCGTGTGCGAGCTGTGTGCGCCGCGTGCCGCGCACGCGGGCTGGCTGCGCGAGACCGACAGCCGGCCGGTCAGCCTGCCGCCGGGGCGCCCGCGCAGGGCGGGAAGCCTGTTCGAGCGGCTGCCCGCGCCGTTCAAGGTGTCCGTGCCTTTCAGAGTGCGCAGGGATGCCGAGCCGCAGCGCTCGGACGCGGCCGTCAACGGCGGCATTCCCCACACACTGCCTGGCGCACCGGCCACGCCGTCAGCGCCGTCCGCGCAGGAAGGCCTCGTGCCCGCAGGCGACTTCGCGGCAGCCGACGCCGGGCTCTTCGCCACGGTACAGGCACCCGTGCCGCACGCCGACGCGTCCGCGCCGGACGGCGCCGCAGCCGTGCTGCACGCCGCCGCGTCCGCGCCGGACGCCGCCGCGCCCGTGCCGCTCGCCGACGCGCCTGGGCCGGCGGCGGGCCCCGCGACCGTCGAGCTGGCAACGCCCGCTCACGCGCAGGACCCCGGAGCGCCCGCGCCCGAGCCGTCACTCGCGCCGGCGCCGGCGGCGCCGGCAGGGCGATCGGAGACGGCGACGGCCGCGGCGCCCGCGCTGGCCTCCCCGTATCTGCAGCAGGCGCTCGACGTGTTCAACGCCAGCGAGTTCCCCCGGCGTGTGGCCGGCGTGATCCGCGCGCTGGGAGCACCGCTCGTGACCGTCCGCTCGGCCGAGCACCTGGCGAGCGTCGTGCGGATCGTCGTCGCGTGGGAGCTCTGCTGGTACCGCTACGAGGTTGACCTCAGCGAACCGGTCGCCGAGGCGCTGGTGATCGCGCAGGGAACCGAGCTCGCGGAGCTCGCGCGCGAAGAACGCGCAGGAAACGCCGCGGCGGCCGACTCCGGCTCGCTGGCGCTCGCCGCCGTCGCCTGAAAGCGTGTGACGATTCCGTGCGCGCGGCTTGCGGATTCGCGCACGGGGAGTAACATCGCTACGGCGATGATCTACTGCGTGGTGCCCAGGCCGCTCGCCGATGAGCTCTACCCGAAGCTCGTCGAGCACTACAGCGCCGACGAGAACGTCACCGTGATCGTGGACCGGCGCCAGTTCGACCGCCGTGCACGCTACGCCGCCGCCGGCATCTCACCCGACGGCGACGTGCAGCGCCGCGTCGTGCGCGACCGCCGCCGCGCGCGCGTCCCCGGCGACCTGTTGCCGCTGGCGAACGTCTCCTAGCGACCGCTTCGTCCCCAGCGGGCTGCATACTCGCACGCGATGAAGCTGATCGTGCACGTAGACGGCGGCGCCCGCGGCAACCCTGGTCCCGCGGCCGCCGCCTGCGTGGTCAGCTCGCCCGACGGTGACGTGCTCATCGAGCGCACGCAGCTCTTGGGCAAGGTCACCAACAACGTCGCCGAGTACCGCGCGCTGCTGCTCGGCCTGGCGTGCGCGAGCGAGCTCGGCGCCAGCGAGATCGAGGTCATCGGCGACTCCGAGCTGATCGCCAAGCAGGTGCAGGGCGTCTACAAGGTCAAGCACCCCGCCATGCGACCCCTGTACCTGGAGGCCATGCAAGCGCTGCGCGGCTTCGAGCGCTGGTCGATCCGCACCGTGCCGCGGGCGCAGAACGCCGACGCCGACGCGCTGGTGAACGCTGCGCTCGACCAGGCGGCCACCGCGTCCCGCTGACACACCGGCCAGCGGTTCGCGCGGCGTCAGGGTCGCTTGGTTGCCAAGCGGAGCGCTGATTTGGCGATCTGGATCATCTGCGCGTTCGACAGTTCCTCCAGCAGCGTGTTCGTGACCCAGTAGAGGACGTTGCCCGCGCGCCAGCCGATCACGTGGATGTGCGAGCCGTCGTCCACGAAGCGGTATTCCACCCCGTCGATCACCTCCGTGCGGGCGTGCGCGAACAGCGGCGGGTTCAGCCAGTCGGTGCCCTCGAAGTCGTAGTAGCCATCCTCGGTCTGGTTCTCCAGGAACACGATCACGTAGGCGTGATGGCGGATGTTCTGCTGGTTGCGCAGCGGGTACGCGCGCACCTGCTGTTGTTCGGCGGGCCCCGTCTGCAGGTGCGGGTAGAGCACCGGGAAGGGGATTTCGCTGGCCGCCTTCACGAGTTCTTCTTCGCCGCTTGCCGGCGTCGGGAACAGGCCAACGCTCGCCGGGTTGAAGCTCGCATGCGGCTCGTGGCGGCTGGCTTGGTGGGCGTGGCGGGCTTGGTGGGCCTGGCGCGCGACGACGCTCCTCGGGCGCGGAGAGGGCGGCGGCAGCTCGAGTTGTTCGTGGCCGTTCAAGAACGTTTCCAGCGTCTGTTTCTCCAGTTCCGGCGTCGAGGTCACGTAGTCCACGTTGTTCATCTGGTAATCCTCGTCGGCCGCCAAGAACTTCACCTGGCGCAGCGGCTTGGACTGCGAGAAGGCGATCAGCTTGGTCAGCAGGATCAGCTCTTCGGAGGTGGCCGGGAAATTCGTGCGGATCGCATGGCCCACCGCTTTGGCCACGCGGTCGATCTGCCCCAGCTCGTCGGTGGGGTCGATCTGCTCGCGCAGGTCGCGCAGGAAGTCCTGCTGGCGCGCCACGCGCACGAAGTCGGAGTCGTCGTGGCGGTAGCGCACGTAATCGAGCGCGTTTTCGTAGCACAGCTTCTGGTAGCCAGGCTCCAGGTTGATGTTCGTGTAGTCGGTTTCCGGGGTGCCTTCGTTCTCGTTGTAGTAGCGGTGGTCCACGTTCACGTACGCGCACCCGAGCGTGTCCACCACTTCGATGAAGCCCTTGAAGTTCACGTCGATGATCCCGTTCAGCGTCAGTTCGGGAAACACTTCGCGTTTGATCGTTTCCGCCGCCAGGATGCTCGCCTCGTTCGCGCCGCCGTTCTCGCTGCCGATCGTGTACGCGGCGTTGATCTTTTCGTTTTCGTACACCTGACCGTCGGGCGCGTCGATGTTGACCATCAGGTCACGCGGGATCGACAGCACCGAGGTCTGGCCCTGTTCAGGGTCGAAGCGCACCAGCAGGATCGTGTCGCTGTGCGGCGAGGCGTCGCGTTCTTCGATGTTCCTCGAGCCCGAGCGCCGGTCCGAGCCAAGGATCAGGAAGGTCTGCGGCCCGCCACCGTATTCGGGCGTGACCAGGCCCTTCGGCGCGCTGATGTGGCTCGTCTTCGGGAAGATCTCGTTGGCGAGCGTCGTGATCTTGTTCAGCGCCAGCGTCGCCGTCGCCGCGCCGCTCATCGCCGCGATCAGCACGGCCGCCAGCAGGAAGCGCCTCCACATTCCCCATCGCAGCGACGGCTGGAGATCGTCAATCATCGGGTGTCGCCTGCTTTGCAGCGCATTGGGCACGAGGTCGTCTACTGGCCTCCTCCCAGGGGCTGCAAATCAGACTAGCGAGCCGATCGGCGCGAAGGCGCCGCTCGCGCGGCTACGCTCGATCCGTGCTCAGCCCCCGCAACCGCGAGCTCCTCGGGTTGATACCGGCTGCGCTGCTCGTCACCGGCGGTTTCACCGCGGTGTTCATCCAGACCGAGGGCAGCTCACCGGGAGCCTCCACCAGCCTGACGCTCAACCACGCCTCCAGCGTGTCGCTCACCTACGGCGCGCTGTTCCTCGTGTTGTGCCTGGCCGCGCATCTGGTGATCCGCTTCGCCCTGCCCAACGCCGACCCCTACCTGTTCCCGCTGGTGGCGGTGCTCGCCAGCGTCGGCATCGTGATGGTCTACCGCATCGAACCCACGCTCGCCCGCCAGCAGGCCCAGTGGATGGTGCTCGGCCTGGTGCTGTTCGCGGGCACGATCATCGCGCTACGCCGCCGCGGCGTGGGGGTGCTCGAGCGCTACCGCTACACGATCGCGCTGGTCGGCATCGTCGCCACCGTGCTGCCCCGGCTGCCGGGGATCGGCGAGCAGGTCAACGGCGCCTACCTGGACATCCACGTCGGCAGCGTCTCCTTCCAGCCTGCCGAGCTCGCGAAGATCGCGATCGTGATCTTCCTCGCCAGCTACCTGCGCGACAACCGTCAGATCCTCGTCACCGCCGGCCGGCGCGTGCTCGGCGTGACGATCCCGCCGATGAAGCAGTTCGGGCCGATGCTGATCGTGTGGGGGGCGGCGATGGCCACGCTGCTGATCACCCGCGAGCTGGGCACCTCGCTGATGTTCTACGGCGCGTTCCTGGCGCTCCTGTACGTCGCCACCGGGCGCCTGTCGTTCCCGCTGATCGGGCTCGTGCTGTTCGCGCTCGGCGCCTGGTATGTGACCGGTCATGTCGGTCACGTGCACGCGCGCGTGCTCGCCTGGGAACACCCGTTCGAGGAATCGCTGTACAAGCTCGAAGGCGGCAGCTACCAGCTCGCGCAGTCGCTGTTCGCGCAGGCCGACGGCGGTCTGCTCGGCGCGGGCTTCGATCGCTCGCTGCTGCGACTCGGCCCGCACGGCGCGACGATCCTGCCGGTCCCCGAAAGCGACATGATCTACGCGGTCATCGTCAACGAGCTCGGCCTAGTCGGCGCCGCCGCGCTGCTGGGCGTGTACCTGATGCTGGTCGCCCGCGGGCTGAAGACGGCCGTGCTCGCGCGCGACTCCTTCTCCAAGCTCCTGGCCACCGGCCTGTCGTTCGTCATCGCCCTGCAGGTGTTCGTGATCGTCGGCGGCGTCACGCGGGTGATCCCCTTGACCGGCGTCACGCTGCCATTCGTCGCCTACGGCGGCTCCTCGGTGGTGATGAACTTCGTGCTCGTCGCCCTGCTGCTCGTGATCTCCGACCGCGCACGGCGCCCGTACGCGCCGTCCTCGCGGCGCTGAACGGCGCCCTGGCGCGCAGGGGAGCTCCCGGCGCCGTCGAAGACGACTTGCGCCGATGCCGAGCTCGACCCTGCCTGAGGCCGACCAGCGGCTCGATGACGCCGCCACGGCGATCGCCGCGCACAGCGGCGCCGACGCGTGGGCGCTGAACGCGGGTCTAGCGCGCCTGCGCTGCGCGATCGAGCACGGGCTGTTCGTGCTGCACTTCCAGCCGATCGTCTCCGTCCGCGAGCGACGCGTGTGCCACCACGAGGCGCTGCTGCGCCTCGCCGATCGGCCCGACGGGCGCCTGCTCGCGCCTGGGCTGTTCCTGCCCGCCGCCGAGCGCTACGGCTTGATCGCCGACATCGACCGCATGGTGCTCGATCGCGTGATCGCGCTGCTCGGCGAGAACAAGGGCTTGCGCCTTGCCGTCAACGTCTCCGCCCTGTCCGTCACCGACGCGACGCTGCTCGCGCACATCGCTCGCCAGCTGGAGTGGCACGGCGTCGAGCCCGCGCGGCTGTTGATCGAGATCACCGAGACGGCCGCCATCTCCGACATGGCCAGCGCCCGACAGTTCTGCATCGGCGTGCTCACGCTCGGCTGCGGCCTGGCGCTCGATGACTTCGGCGCCGGCTTCGGCTCGCTGCAATACCTCAAGCGTCTGCCCTTCAGCCATCTGAAGATCGACGGCGAGTTCATCCGCCGCCTGCCCGCCTCACGCATCGACCAGCTGCTGGTCAGCGCGATGGCCGGCGTCGTCCGCGGCATGGGCGCCAAGACGGTCGCCGAGTTCGTCAGCGACGAGGCCACCCTGGAGCTGCTCGCAAGCTACGGCGTGGACTACGCCCAGGGGTTTGCCGTGGGGCATCCGCAGCCGCAGCTGCCCGTCGGCGTGTGAGGGCGCACAGCCGCCTTCAAACGCTCTGCGATCCGCGCAGCACGAGCGCTCGGCCAGGTACGCTCCCCTCATGACAACCATCTCCGCAGACACGCTTCCCGACGCGCTGAGCGGCCCCGCGCGCGAGTTCATCTCACAGCCGCATCGCCTGTTGATCGGCGCCGAGCGTCCGGAGGCGGCCGACGGGCGCACGTTCGCCACGCTCGACCCCGCCACCGGCGGGGAGATCGCCGAGCTCCCGCTCGCGGGCGCCGAGGATGTCGACGCCGCGGTGAAAGCCGCCCGTGCCGCGTTCGCCGAAGGTCCGTGGGGCAAGCTGCCGGCCGCCGGGCGCGAGCGGCTGATGCACGCGCTCGCCGACGCGATCGACGCGCGCGCGCAGGAGATCGCCCAGATCGAGTCGCTCGACAACGGCAAGCCGGTCGGGCTCGCCCAGTTCGTCGATGTGGGTGGCGCGGTCGCGCACCTGCGCTACTTCGCCGGCTGGCCCACGAAGATCGAGGGCGGCGTGCTGCCGGTGGGCGCCCCCAACATGCACTGCTACACGCGCCGCGAACCCGTCGGCGTGTGCGCGCAAATCATCCCCTGGAACTTCCCGCTGCTGATGGCCGCGTGGAAGCTCGGCCCGGCGCTCGCCGCCGGCTGCACCGTCGTGCTCAAGCCCGCCGAGCAGACGCCGCTGTCGGCGCTGCGCGTCGGCGAGCTCGCGCTCGAGGTCGGCTTTCCGCCCGGCGTGATCAACGTGCTCACCGGCGACGGCAGCACCGGCGCCGCGCTCGTCGATCACCCCGACGTCAACAAGATCGCCTTCACCGGCTCGACCGCCGTGGGGCGCGAGATCGGCGCGAAGGCCGGCCGGGCGCTCAAGCGCGTGACGCTGGAGCTCGGCGGCAAGTCGCCAAACATCATCCTCCCCGACGCCGACCTCGAAAGCGCCGTCAAGGGCTCCTTCCAGGCGCTGTACTTCAACTCCGGGCAGGCGTGCAACGCCGGCTCGCGGCTGTTCGTCCCGGCCGAGCGCTTCGACGAGGTGATGAGCGGCCTCGCCGAGGCCGCCAAGGCGACCCAGCTCGGCCCCGGCCTCGACGCCGCCACCCAGCTCGGGCCGCTCGTGTCCGCCGAGCAACAGGAACGCGTGCTCGGCTACATCGAGGCGGGGCGCGCCGAAGGCGCGGAGCTGCTCGCGGGCGGCGAGGCGGCGCTCGCCGACAGCGGCGGCTACTTCGTCGCGCCCACCCTGTTCAGCACGACCTCCGACGAGCTGCGCATCTCGCGCGAGGAGATCTTCGGGCCGGTGCTCGTCGCCTCCCCGTACGACAGCCTGGAGGAAGTCGCCGCGCGGGCCAACGAAGGCGAGTACGGGCTGGCGGCGGGGGTGTGGACGCGCGACCTCTCCAGCGCCCACCGGCTGGCGGCGATGCTGCGCGCGGGCATGGTCTACATCAACACCTGGGGGCTCGCCGACCCGGCGGCGCCGTTCGGCGGCTTCAAGGCCTCGGGCATCGGGCGCGAGCACGGCCACGATGGCCTCGACGCCTACCTGGAGAGCAAGACCGTGTGGACGGCGCTGTGATAGCCCGTGCGGGCGGTCGTGTGATGCCGGGGCTCCCCGCCGCTTCGTGAGCGCAGTCGCGCACGGCGAGCGGCGGCTCGCCGAGGTCCGCTCGGCACGCTGGGCGTCCGCGCTGGCCACCGCGCTGGCGCTCGTGCTGGTGGCCGCCGCCGTCGAGGTCGTGCTCGACGGCGCGCTCGGGCACTCCGCGGAGATACCGCTACAGCCAGACATCAGCGGCTGGCTGACCACCCCAGTTTGGGGTGGTGCCCGAATCGGCGAGCGCCTCGGCTTCCGCGTCTTCATCATCGCGCTGCTCGCCTCCACCGGCGCCTACGGCGGGCTGGTCGTGCTCGCCGGACGTGCCGGCGCGTGGACAGGGCGCGCGCGCCGCGAGCGCGCGCAAGCACCCGCGATCTCCGCGCGCTGGGCGATCGCGCTGGTGGCCGCGCTGCAGCTGATCGTGTTCGCCGGGCCGGTGCTCATCTCCACCGACGTCTTCAGCTACATCGCCTACGCGCGCATGGGCGTCGAGCACGGGATAAACCCGTACCTCAACGGCCCGCTGGCGATCGCCGGCGACCCGGTGTTCAAGTACGTCGGCACCGACTGGATCCACGTGGCCACCGCGTACGGGCCGCTGTACACGCTGCTCTCCTACCCGCTCGCCCCGCTCGGCGTGGTCGGCGCGCTGTGGGGGATGAAGCTCGAGGCGCTGCTTGCGAGCGCCGGCACGCTCGCGCTCACCTGGCGCTGCGCGCGGGCGCGCGGCCGTGACCCGGTGCTCGCGCTGCTCGTCGTCGGCGCCAACCCGCTGTACGTGCTCTACGGCCTCGGCGGCGCGCACAACGACCTGATCATGATGCTCACGATGATGGCCGCCGTCAGCCTGATGGTCGCGCCGCGTAGCACCGCGGAGGGCACGACCGGTGCGCGGCGCGAAGCGGGTGCCGCCGCTTGGGTGGTCGCCGGCGCGCTGATCAAGGCCACCGTCGCGGTGCTCTTGCCGTTCATGATCCTCTCGCGCCGGCGGCTCGCGCCGGTCCTCGGGGCGCTCGGCGCGATCGCGCTCGGCGCGATCGTCGGCTACGCGGTGTTCGGCATCCACGGCATCGACCTCGTCGCCGCGCTCAACCGCGACGCGGCGTTCGTCTCCACCGACAGCTTCGCCACCGAGATCGCCCACCTGTTCGGCAAGCCCGGCGTGTTCCCCGTCGATCACGATCTGCTGAAGGCGGCGCTCGTGGCGATCGTGCTCTACCTGCTGTGGCGCACGTGGCGCGGCTATGACTGGGTGGCCGCCTCCGGCTGGGCGCTGCTCGCGATCTCCGTCACCAGCACCTGGCTGCTCGCCTGGTACATCCTGTGGCCGCTGCCGCTCGCCGTCGTCACCCGTGACCGGCGCCTGCTGGCGGCGACGCTCGCCGTGCAGGCGCTGTTCGTCGTCCACCAGACATCGCCGCTGCTGGCGCCGGTGAAATGAGCGAGGGCGCATGAACGAGGCCTCGCTACCAGCCGCCGACGCGCGCTGGCGGTGGCTGCCCGCGTGGCTGCGTCCCCTCCCGGAAGCACGCGCCGGCGGGCGCGAGAAGGGGCGCGCGTGGCTGATCGAGACCTGGCTGCTGGTGCTCGTCGCCGTGTTCCTGGCGGTCGCCACGGTCAACGACCTCGGCCGCGAGGTCGACATCAACCACCGCCTGGTCGCCGATCTCGCCACCTGGCGCCACTACACCCACCACGACTACGTGAACATCTCGATCGACCAGGAAACCCTCGGCCTGGACAGCGGGCGCGAGGTCCTGTGCGGCAACACCATCCCAGGCGCGCCGGGCGAAAAGACGCAGATCTGCCTGGCGATCTGGGGGCCGGTGCGCGACGGGCTGCGCGGCGTTCACGGCGGCTGGTACCTGCCGCCCTACCACCCGGACACGCCCGCCAACCGCTACGGCTGCTTCGGTCCAGCGGGCCACGGGAGATGTTCGCGATGAGCGCAGCCGCGATGAGCGCGCCCGCGCCCACCGCGGCGGCCCCGCAGGCGCCCGCCGCGCGGGCCGGGCGGATGGCGAGCGTCGCCTCCCGCCTGCCGCGCTGGTGGCCGCTGGCCCTGCTCACGCTGTTCGCCGCCGCGCTGCGGCTGTCCACGCTCGACCTGCAAAGCTTCTGGTACGACGAGGCGTTCACGCCCGTGCACGTCCTGCACCCGAGCCTCGTGGCGACGCTGCGCTCGGTCGTGCACAGCGAGAACACGCCGCCGCTGTGGTACGTGATCGCGTGGGCCGACGCGCGCATCCTGGGGACCGGCGAGATCGCGTTGCGCCTGCCCTCGGCGCTCGCCGGGATCGCCACCGTGCCGGTCGCCTGGGCGATCGGCGCCGAGCTGGAAGGCCGGTCGTCGCTCGGCGCCACCCCCCCCGCGCCGTCCGCCCGCCGCGTCGGTGCGCCCTCCGCGCGCCACCTCGCCGCACCCTCCGCCGCCCGCGTCGGTGCGCCGCGCGCCGCGGTTGCGTGCGCGCTGCTGGTGGCGGTGAACCCGCTGTTCGTGTGGTACTCGCAGGAGGCGCGCGCGTACGGGCTGTTCGTGCTCACGGGCGCGCTCGCGCTGTTGTGCTTCCTGCGCGTCGAGCGCGCGCCCACCCGCGCGCGCATGGCGCTGTTCGCGCTCACCGGCGCGCTCGCGCTGCTGACGCACTACTTCGCCGTGTTCCTGCTGATCCCGATGGCGCTGTGGCTGCTCTATGAGCCGCGCACCCGCCGCGCGGCGCTCGGCGCGCTCGGCGTGCTCGCCGTCGTCGGCGCGGCGCTCTTGCCGCTGATCTCCGCCCAAGGCGGCCACGGCACGCAGTGGATCGGGCGCTGGCCGCTGAGCGAACGCCTGCAGGCGATCCCGCAGTACTACCTCACCGGCTACTCCGGCAAGCCGCTCGGGCACGGCATCGAGCTGCTGGCCGCGCTGCCGATCCTCGCCGGCCTCGCGCTCGGGCTGTGGCGGATGCGCGAACCGCGCCGCCAGCGCGCGGACGCATCCGTGCACGGGCTGCTGTTGGTGCTCGCGATCGCCGCCTGCGGGGTGCTCATCCCGGTGCTGCTCGTCGCCTGCGGCGCCGACTACCTCGCGCCACGCAACCTGGTCGCCGCGATGATCCCCGTCACCGCGGTGATCGCGCTGGTGAGCGTGTGGCCGCGCACCGGGCGCGCGGGCGTCGCGCTCGTGCTCGCCATCGCCGTCGCGTTCCTGGCGATCGCGATCGACGTCGATCTCAGCCCGCGCCTACAGCGCGGCGACTGGCGGGGCCTCGCCAAGGCGCTCACGCCGGCGCCGGCCGAGCGCGTGATCAGCACCGTCGAGCTCGGCTCCACGCCGCTGGAGTACTACCTGCCCGGCCTGCACGGGCTGCGCGCCGGCACCTCCGTGCGCGTGCGCGAGATCGACGAGACCGGCTTTGCGCCGCTGCGCGCCTCCGCCGCCGAACCGCCGGCCCCAGGTTTTCATCTGCGCGCGCGCCTGGACGTGCACGGGCTGATCGCCTACCGCTTCGTGTCCGCCACGCCACAGCTCGTCAGCGAGGCCACGCTGCGTCGGCACGTGATCGCGCTCGAAGGCCCCCCTGAGGTGCTCGTGCCGGCGGGCGTGCCCGCCTCCTGACCGAGACCCTCCGCACACATTGGTAACACTGGGCCTGCACACGGGTAGGTGCGTGCGAGCACGCATGCGCAGCTTTCGTCTCGAAACAAAAAGATTTAGGTTTTCCATATGCCAAAGCTGACCTTGGAGGCGCACAGCGAGACGCAGGCGGCGCTGGCGAGCGCACGCGAGCATCTCCTGGCCTTGCAAAGCGACGCCGGCTGGTGGCGCGGGGAGCTGCAGACCAACGTCACGATGGACGCCGAGGACATCCTGCTGCGCGAGTTCCTGGGGATCCGCCAGGCTGCGCAGAGCGAGCGCTCCGCCGCCTGGATCCGCTCGCAGCAGCGCGCCGACGGCACGTGGACGAACTTCCACGACGGCCCCGGTGAGCTGTCCACCACGATCGAGGCCTACTGGGCGCTGCGGCTGTGCGGCGACCCGGTCGAGGCCGAGCACATGCGCACCGCCGCGCAGTTCGTCCGCGACGCCGGCGGCCTCGAGCAGGCGCGCGTGTTCACCCACGTATGGCTGGCGCTGTTCGGGCTGTGGTCCTGGGAGCGGGTGCCGGCGCTGCCGCCGGAGGTGATCCTGCTGCCCGCGTCGGTGCCGTTGAACGTGTACGACTTCGCCTGCTGGGCGCGCCAGACGATCGTTGCGCTGTCGATCGTCAAAGCACACCGGCCGGCGCGCATCCTGCCCTTTCGGCTCGACGAGCTCCGCGCCGAGGCCCCCCCACCCGCGCCGCCCGCGGGCGCGCAGAAGCCCGCTTCGCGGCGCCGCACGTGGCTCGGGTGGCTCGACCGGGCGCTGCGCGCCTACGAGCGCCGCCCGTTCGTGCCGCTGCGGGCGCTGGCGCTCGCGCGCGCCGAGCGCTGGATCGTGCGCCGCCAGGAGGCCGACGGATCGTGGGGGGGCATCCAGCCGCCGTGGGTGTACTCGCTGATGGCGCTGCACCTCGCCGGCTACCCGCTGGAGCATCCCGTGATGAAGCGCGGCCTGGAGGGTCTTGACGGCTTCATGGTCGAGGACCCAGGCGAGCAGCACGAGCTCGACGCGCCGCGCGTGCGCCCGGCCCGCCCGCCCGCCACGCCCGCCGGCGCCAGCCGGCGCCTGGAAGCGTGCCAGTCGCCTGTGTGGGACACGGCGCTCGCGATCGTGGCGCTCGCCGACGCCGGGCTGCCGGCGGATGACCCCGCGATGCTCACGGCTGCGCGCTGGCTGCTGGCGGAGGAGGTCACGGTGCGCGGCGACTGGGCGGTCAAGCGCCCCAAGCTCCAGCCGGGGGGGTGGGCGTTCGAGTTCGCCAACGTCAACTACCCCGACGTCGACGACACCGTGGAGGTCGTGCTCGCGCTGCTGCGCGCCGCGGGCGTCGGCGCCCTGCGCGCGCCGATCGACGGCGCGATCGAGCGCGCGCTCGCGTGGGTGCGGGGCATGCAGAGCGCAGACGGCGGCTGGGGCGCGTTCGACGCCGACAACACGCGTGCCCTGGTGCGCGAGCTGCCGTTCCTCGACTTCGGCGAGGTGATCGACGAGCCGAGCGCCGACGTGACCGCGCACACCGTCGAGATGCTCGGCGTGCTCGGGCTGGGGCACACGCCCGCCGCCCGCGACGGCGTGCGCTGGCTGCTCGAGCACCAGGAGGCCGACGGCTCGTGGTTTGGGCGCTGGGGCGTCAACCACGTGTACGGCACCGGCGCGGTCATCCCAGGGCTGATCGCCGCGGGCGTCGATCCGGCGCACCCGAGCGTGCGCCGCGCGGTGGCGTGGCTGGAGCGCCACCAGAACGAAGACGGCGGCTGGGGCGAGGACCCGCGCTCCTACGACGACCCCAAATGGATCGGCCGCGGCCCCAGCACCGCCTCGCAGACGGCGTGGGCGCTGCTCGCGCTGCACGCGGCCGGGGAGTGCAGCGAGGCGCTCACACGCGGCGTCGCGTGGCTCGTGTCAACCCAGCGTGCCGACGGCACGTGGGACGAGCCGCAGTACACCGGCACCGGCTTTCCGTCGGACTACTACATCAACTACCACCTCTACAGGCTCACCTTCCCGATCATGGCCCTCGGCCGCTGCCTGGCCATGAGCGACGCCGAGAACGGCGACGGCGACGCCGTCGCCGCACGCATCGCCGTGGACGCCGGCGCGGGCGGCGGCGAGCGAGCGAGGTGATGCTGACAGCCGACGCGCTCGGGTGGGCGGGCGGCGATTCCCCCGCCGCGGAGGCGGTGATGGCGCGAGCGGGCGGGGAGAACTTCCCGGTCGCCAGCCGCGTGCTGGGGCGGCGCGTGCGCACGCATCTGCTCGCCATCTACGGCTTCGCGCGCCTGGTCGATGAAATCGGCGACGCGCCAATCGATGGCGACGCGTCCGCGCAGGGCGGCGTCTCCACGCAGGCGGACGCGTCCGCGCGCCTGGCGGCGCTCGACCGGCTGGAAGTCGAGCTCGACCGTGCGCTGCGCGGCGAAGCCGCCTCCTCCCCGCAGGCAGCGCACCCGCTGCTCGGGCGCCTCGGCGAAAGCGCACGCGCGTGCGGCCTGCAGCGCGAGCCGTTCGTGCGTCTGATCGAGGCCAACCGCATGGACCAGCGCGTGGCGCGCTACGCGACCTGGGAGCAGCTGCGCGGCTACTGCGCGCTGTCCGCGGACCCCGTGGGCGAGCTCGTGCTGGGGGTGTTCGGGGCCGCCACCCCGGAGCGGATCGCGCTGTCGGACGCGATCTGCACGGCGCTGCAGCTGACCGAGCACCTCCAGGATGTCGCCGAGGACCTGGCGCGCGGACGCGTGTACCTGCCGCGCGAGGACCTGCAGCGCTTCGGCTGTGAGGAGCGCGAGCTCGCGGCGGCGCACGCCGGCGCGCCGCTACGGCAGGTGCTCGCCTTCGAGGTGGACCGGGCGCGCGCGCTGTTCGCGCAGGGCGCGCCGCTGATCGGCCAGCTGCACGGACGCGCGAAGCTCGCGGTGGCGGCGTTCCTCGCCGGCGGGCTCGCCGCGCTGGAGGCGATCGAACGCGCCGGCTACGACGTGCTCGCCGGCCCGCCACACGCCGGCAAGGCACGCCGCGTGCGCGCGCTCCTGCCGGCGCTGCGCGCCGCGCGCGGGGGTGCGCACCCCATCACGGGGCACCCTCCCCACGAGAGGGCCGGCAGGCGATGAGCGCGGCGTCCGGCGACGTGCTCGGCGCGTACCGCCACTGTGAGGCGCTCACGCGCGCGCAGGCCAAGAATTTCTACTACGGGATCAGGCTGCTGCCGCGCGAGCGCCGCCGCGCGATGTGCGCGGTGTACGCGTTCGCACGGCGCGTGGACGACATCGGCGACGGCGCGCTCGCCCCTGAGCGCAAGCTCGAGCAGCTCGCGGACCAGGCCACGGCGCTCGCGCGAGCGTCGCTCAGCGGGGACCCGGTGATGGTCGCGCTGGCCGACGCGCAGCGGCACTTTCCGCTGCCCGAGGACGCGCTGCGCGAGCTGCTTGAGGGCGTGCGCATGGATGTGAGCGGCACCACCTACGAGGACTTCGCGCAGCTGGTCGTCTACTGCCGTCGCGTCGCCGGCGGGATCGGGCGGCTGTGCCTGGCGATCTTCGGCATCCGCCGCGGCGCCGCCGTGGACGGCGCGCACGCCGAACGCCTCGCCGACGAACTCGGCGTCGCGCTGCAGCTCACGAACATCCTGCGCGACCTGCGCGAGGACGCGCAAAACGGGCGCGTGTACCTGCCCGCCGAGGATCTGCGCCGCTTCGGCCTGCTCGCCGACGGCCAGCCGGCACCGGCGGCGATGCTCGCGGCGCTGGACGCCGCGGACAGCCGGGCGCAGTCGCTCGCGTCGCTCGTGCGCTTCCAGTCCGAGCGCGCGCGCGAATGGTTCGACCGCGGCATCGCGCTCACACGCATGCTCGACAGACGCAGCGCGGCGTGCGTGCTGGCGATGGCCGGCATCTACAGGCGGCTGCTCGAACGCATCGCGGCGCGTCCGCAGGAGGCGGCGCGCAGCCGCGTCTCGCTACCCGCACGCGAGAAGGCGTGGGTGGCGGCGCGGGGCATGCTGGGAATGGGCGCGTGAACGGTGGAGCTCCTGGCCCCACACAGGGGCACCCGCCGCGCGGGAGGACAGGCAGGCGATGAGCGCCGCGCCGCGTGTGGTGGTCATCGGCGGCGGCCTCGCCGGTATCACCGCCGCGCTCGACTGCGCCGAGGCGGGCGCGGACGTGACGCTGCTGGAGGTCCGCCGCCGGCTCGGTGGCGCCGCCTACTCGTTCGAGCGCGACGGCCTGCACCTGGACAACGGCCAGCACGTGTTCCTGCGCTGTTGCAGCGCCTACCGCGCGCTGCTCGTGCGCCTGGGCAGCGAGCACCTGACGGCGCTGCAGCCGCGGCTACAGATCCCCGTGCTGAAGCCCGGTCGTCGCCCGGCGCAGCTGCGGCGCGGCGCGCTGCCCGCCCCGCTTCACCTGGCCGGCGCGCTCGCGCGCTACCCCTACCTGACGCTCGCACAGCGCGCCGGCGCGGTCCGCGCGGCACTCGGCCTGATGCGCCTGGCGCCCGAGGATCGGCGTCTGGACGCCGTCAGTTTCGGCGCGTGGCTCGCCGCGCACGGCCAGGGGCCGGCGGCCGTCGCCGCGCTGTGGGATCTGATCGCGCTGCCGTCGCTAAACCTGCCCGCCGCGCACGCGTCGCTGGCGCTGTCCGCGTTTGTGTTTCGCACCGGGCTGTTGTCCGCGAGCGACGCCGGCGACATCGGCTTTCACCAGGCTACGCTGTCGCAGACGATCGGCGACCCGGCGCAGCGGGCACTGGGCGAAGCCGGCGTGCAGGTACGGCTCGGCTGGCGCGCCGAGGCCCTCGCGAAGAGCGCGGAGGAGCTGGAGGTGCACGCGCGCGGCGAGTCCCTGAGCGCCGATGCGGTGGTGGTCGCGCTCCCGCACGCGCGCGCCGCCGCGCTGCTCGAGCCGCTGCTGGGCGAGCCGGCGGCGGCGTGGCGCGCGCTGGGCGCCTCGCCGATCGTCAACCTGCACGTCGTCTATGACCGCGTCGTGTGTGAGCTGCCGTTCGCCGCCGGCGTGGGCACGCCGGTGCAGTACGTATTCGAGCGCACGCGCGCCGCGGGCGCCCCCGCCGGCTGCCAGTATCTGGCTGTGTCGTTGTCCGGCGCCGAAAAGGAGATGGGACTGAGCGTGCAGGAGCTGCGCGAGCGCTACCTGCCGGCGCTCGCCCAGCTGTTCCCGCGGGCGCGCGGCGCGCACGTGGAGCGCTTCCTGGTCACGCGCGAGCACGCCGCCACCTTCCGCGCGGCCCCCGGCACGGCGGCGCTGCGCCCCGGTCCGGTGACCGCCGTGCCAGGACTCGTGCTCGCCGGCGCGTGGACGGACACCGGCTGGCCGGCCACGCTCGAGAGCGCCGTGTTGAGCGGGCACGCGGCGGCGGACGCTGCGCTGCGGGCGGTGCATGCCCGTCCGCCCACGGGAGCGCTGGTGCACCCATGACGGGGGAGCTGCTGGTGGCGGCGCCGATGCGCATCGAGGCGGCGCTCATCTCCTCGGCGAGCACCCTGAAGGGCACCGGCAAATGGCCGCTGGTGCGCAAGACGGGCATGGGCCCCGGGCGCTCGAAAGCCGCCGCCGGCGAGCTCGCCGGCGCGCAGGCGCGCGCGATGCTCGTGCTCGGCTTCTGCGGCGGCCTGGACGCCGGCTCGGTGCCCGGCGAAGTGATCGTCGCCAAGGAGGTGTACTCGGCGCACGACGAAGGCCACGCGCCCGAGCGCGTCGGCTGTGATCTCAGCGGGCAGCTCGTGCAGCGGCTGGCCGGGCGTGGGCTGAAGGTGCGCGTGGGGGACGTCGTGTGCGTCTCGCGCCTCGCGCTCGGGGAGCGTCGCGCGCAGCTGCACGCGGGCGGCGCGATCGCGGTGGACATGGAGTCGGTGTGGCTTGCCGCCGGCGCGGGCGGGCGCCCGTTCGGCGTCGTGCGCGTGGTGCTCGACAGCCCCCAGCACGAGCTGCTGCGCGTGCGCGCCGTCGGCGGCGCGCTGCGGGCGGCGCTCGCGCTGCGCCGTGTGGCGGGCGCCCTTCACGAGTGGGCCCCGGCGCTCTAAGGTGTGCGGGGTGGCGGTGCGGATGAGGCAGAGCACGCGCATGGGTATGTACCTGTTGCGCCAGCGACTCGCGGGACGCGAGAAGTTCCCGCTGATCGTCGAGCTGGAGCCGCTGTTCCAGTGCAACCTCGCGTGCTCGGGCTGCGGCAAGATCCAGCACCCAGAGCACGTGCTGCGCCGGCGCATGCCGGTCGCGCAGGCGGTCGGCGCGATCGAGGAGTCGGGCGCGCCGATGGTCTCGATCGCCGGCGGCGAGCCGCTGATCCACCCCGAGATCCACGTGATCGCCGACGAGCTCGTCAAACGCAAGCGCTTCGTGTACCTGTGCACGAACGCGCTGCTGCTGGAGAAGAAGCTCGACAAATTCACGCCGAGCCCGTACTTCGCGTGGGCGATCCACATGGACGGGCTGCGCGAGCGCCACGACGCCTCCGTCGAGCGCGCGGGGACGTTCGACAAGGCCGTCGCCGCGATCAAGGCCGCCAAGGCGGCGGGCTTTCGCGTGACCACCAACACGACGTTCTTCACCCACGACTCCGCCAAGACGGTGCGCGAGGTGCTCGACTTCCTCAACGACGAGCTGCAGGTTGACGAGATGATGATCTCGCCGGCATACGCGTACGAGAAAGCCCCCGACCAGGAGCACTTCCTCGGCGTGCAGCAGACGCGCCGGCTGTTCAGCGAGGCGTTCTCCGAAGGACGCAGGCGCAAGTGGCGGCTGAACCACAGCCCGCTGTTCCTCGACTTCCTGGAAGGCAAAGCCGAATTCGACTGCACCGCGTGGGGCATCCCCAGCTACTCGCTGTTCGGCTGGCAGCGCCCGTGCTACCTGATGTCCGACGGCTACGCGCAGACCTACCACGAGCTGCTGGAGACGACCGACTGGAGCAAGTACGGGCGCGGACGCGACCCGCGCTGCGAGAACTGCATGGCCCACTGCGGCTACGAGCCGACGGCCGTGCTGCAGACCACGCGCTCGCTACGCCAGTCGCTACGCGCCCTCACCAGCTAGCGACTCGCTGGCACGGCGCCAGGCGGCGTCCTCGATCGCTCGTGTGCCGAGCACACTTCGCTCACTGCCTGTGCCCCGAATGGGGTGCGTCCTTGCCTGGCTTGGCCATCGAGTCGCTAGTAGTAGTCAGCTGACCGATGCGTCCTCCGCGCTCTCGACGGCCCCCGCGCTCGTGCGGATTTCGCGCCAGGAGAGGCCCTCGCGCAGCAGCGCTGGCCCGCCGAGGGCGAGCGCGGTGACGACCTCGACCGCTTGCAGGATGATGCCGTAGGCGAGCCCCGGCCCGGCGCCGACGCCGTAGGCGGCGAGCACCACCAGACAGGCGGCCTGGAAGACGCCGACGTTGGAGGGGGTGGCGGGCAGCACGGCGCTGAGGTTGACGGCCAGGAGGATCGCGCCTGCCGCCACCAGACCGCCGTGCGACTCCAGCCCGAGTGACAGCAGCACCATGTAGCAGGCGAGCCACTGCAGCGCCCAGGCGAGCAGCTGGAAGAAGATCGCGGGAGCTCCGTAGCGCGGCCGCGCGAACACGACCAGGCCGCGGCGGGCGAGATGCAAGAGGTGGGTGACCGAGTCTGCCGCGTGCGCGATGCGCGGCGAGCGCGCGCGCCCGGCGCGCACCAGCAGGCGCGGGCCGACGAGCACCAGCACGCACACCAGTAGCGGCACCAGCAGCGCGCCCGCGAACCCCGCCAGGCGGCCGTGCAGCAGCGGCACGCTGGTGAACGTGACGGCGAGCAGGATGCCGAGGGCGAGCAGGTTGATGAGCGTTTGCGAGAACACGGTCCCGGCGAGCACCGGCACGCGCTGGCGGGTGCTGCCCTCCAGGCGGCGTGAGAGCACGAGCACGCGCGCGGCCTCGCCGACCCGTCCGGGGAACACGGCGGAGCCCATCACGCCGATCATCGTCGCGCGCACCACCGGCGCCCACGGGATCGCGATGCCGGGCAGCGCGGCGCGCAGCACCTGGTGCCAGGAGATCGAGCGCATCACCAGCGAGCTGCCCATCAGCGCGAGCGCCAGCACGATCCAGCCGGGCGTGGCGGTGATCAGCGCGTGACCCACGCGCGCCAGGTCGAGCTGCGAGAGCGCGAAGGCGACGATCGCCAGCAGCGCGATCGCCAGCAGCGCCACCACCCAGCGCCGGCGCACACGCACGCGCGCGCGCACGCGGAGGTTCTGCGGGGTGCCCATTGA
>Ga0335075_10001056_pt1 | contig 46440 bp, 45 predicted proteins | sample Lox_Sample_24_FD_206723 | JGI IMG/M metagenome (GOLD analysis project Ga0335075, IMG submission 206723) | Soil microbial communities from Loxahatchee National Wildlife Refuge, Florida, United States - Lox_Sample_2.4 | ecosystem: Environmental > Terrestrial > Soil > Wetlands | place: USA... | reverse complement strand
ATATGGGATTGTGGCCGTCACGGACGAGTCGGATCTGCCGCGGCTTCCCGTGGTCATGGTGAATCTCGGGGAGACCGCGTTCGAGATCATCGATCGAGTCTGCAAGCTCTCGGGGCTGCTCGCGTTCGAGCAGCCCGACGGGACGCTCCTACTGACACGCGTCGGTACTGCGCAGGCCGCCTCGGGCTTCCAGCAGGGGACGAACGTACAGGAAGCGTCCATCGACAATTCCATGGATCAGCGCTACTCGGATTACACCGTCGTGTATCCAGGGAACCAGCTGCTTGGGGACTCAGGCGCATCCCCTTTGACGACATACACCTATAAGGACTCTGGAGTCCCGCGGTTCCGACAAAAGTACATCGAGCTCCTGTCCAACTCGGTGATGGCGGCGCTCTCTCAGCGGCAGGCCATGTGGGAGATGAATCGCCGGATCGGGCGATCGCAGCTCGTGCGCGTAACGGCCGATTCTTGGCGCGACGCCGCCGGAACACTCTGGGCGGTGAACACTCTTGCCGACGTAGAGTTGCCGGCCCTCAAGGTGCCGAAGACGCAGTTGCTGATCGGAGAGGTGACCTTCAAGCGCGGACTCGATACCGGAACGACGATCGAGGTCGAATTGATGCCGCCGGCGGCCTTCGACGTAGAACCGATTCCGTATCTGCCCATCCCGCTGGACGTGGTGAACGCGCAAGGGCTCAGCAACCAGTGAGCCTCGGGCAGTTCCACCGGCGAGGCTGCAACAAACCCCGACTCGAGCGGCCACGCGGCAGTGGTGGAAAGTTGGCGCCCTTACTTGGCGGGATTTGAGGACGCCGCCGCGCGCACGCGGATCAGACATTTGCGGTAGACGTCATCCGCCTCAGCCATCTCGGGCGACTGGATGCATGCGCGGATTTCCTGTTTGGCCGCAGGCGAGTCGGGGTCAAATACCTGAGGGCTGGCCGGCGGCGATGGCGCAGTCTTATTCTGTGGCTGCAGCCGAAGTGGATGGCGGCGCTCCCGGGATGGGACCGGGTGCGGTAGGGTCGATCGCTCCACAGGAGGCGCAGCCGCGGGCCGGGGCGGAGGCGGGAAATTGCCCGTCCCTCACGTCGAGACATGGCGACTCAACTCTCAGCGCCGAACATGTTCGTTTGATCGCAAGTCGTGACGTCGCCGCGTACTATTAGGACGCACCCGACAGAACCGCGCGCGAGCGCCTCGTCGCAGGAATACTGTATTTCCCGGAATTGATGCGAAGCGTTGTTCGTCAAGAGCGGGATGGTTGGAGGAGGTGAGTTGCCGTAGCCATACTCGGCCGCGATTGCCGAGGTCTCGTCGGCGTATAAGACTCCCACATTCCCCTGTCGCACATAGAAGCCGCTGACTTCCACGTTGGCGCCTCCGCTGGCAAGGTCGGGACCATCAACCGCGAAGTCACGAAAGGAGATGTGGCGATAGTCGGGCGCGGCGTTCGGATCATCGGCTGTCGCCAGGCCGGCAGTAACGATTCCGGCGACGATGAGTATGCCGCAGCCGATCGATACGGCTGAGGTCTTCTTCGGTAGCGCAGTAGTGCCACAATCCGGGCGCGTCGACAGAGCCATGGCCTTGTTCCCCCCTGCAGTTCTTGTTGGTCTTCCAGACTGGCGGCCGCAATTATACTCCCGCGCGCGCCGGCCGCGCCCCCCTCCACCCTCGGAAGGCGCCCCGCAGCCCCGTTGGGGGGGGGGGATCACGGCGCCTGGTCGACCCATTCGCTGGCTGCGGTCATCCTCCGCTGGACGATGCATCGCTCGAGGGGTACCGGCTCAATCGATCCCATCCAGTCGTACGGGTCGGCGCCGCATTTGGATGCCGCCGAGATGAGCTCCTGCTGCACTTTCGGGCGAATCCGCGCCGCATCTCGCAGGCGCCCCCATGGGAGTAACGTGGATGCCGGAACGCCGAAACGCCACAGGCCGCCCTGGCCGGCCGCCATCTCTTCCAGTGTCGCCGCACGCTCCGTACCGTCGTCCAGGATGCGGTGCCTGGTTCGCATGGGCTCCCAGTCCTGTCTCCTCGAGAACCAAACGAACGGCTTGTGCCAGTCGAGGCCTGGCGCTCCAGCGCGCGCGCCGGTAGGAGGCGCCGCAGCGGCCACGGGAGAGCCGGGAGCCGCCTCTCCCGGTATGAATCCGGCGAGACGATAGGCCCTCGCGCGATCGCCGAGAGTGTAGTGCCAGGCCAGGGTAACCAGACGGCTGTTCACTGCGGCTTCGGTCATGACCTTGCCAGCGCCTCTCGTACCGCCGCATAGGGGATCAGGCCCGCGCGATTGCGTGGAAGCTTGAACTTCCGCGCGGTCTTGGGGCAGACCCCGAGCATCTCGGCCCGCCTGCTTCAGGGTTACTGCTGTAGGCACCGGGTAACTCGCGGCATAGAGGCGTACCGCTTCCAAAGCGATTTCGAGCGCCTCTGTTCGAGTGAGCTTCTCGATCATAGTCGGCAACTCCTCCGGCCGTCCATGGCCTCCACATCGCGTTTCTGGACCCTGGCGGCCGGGATGTTGTGGTAGCCGGCGCCTCGAGGGGTGGGCATAAAGCCCGGCCTCGCGAAGCCTGTGGGCCCTCAGCTGGGCCGCCGCTGGGGGCGGCTCCCCGTCACGCCCGGACTCGCGCTCTTCCGTCGGGCCGAAGGAGCGGCATACGTGGCCCGCCATTCCTCCAATTCCCGCTGTACAAACCCGAGTCCCTCGATTGCCTCACGTATGACGACCGACGCCGGTTCGATGTCCGGCCTGAAGTCATACAGGTGCTGGTCGGCGAGTCGATGGCCGATGTTCGTCATGTGCGAGAGTATCCGCTCCCACTCAGGAACAAGAAATCGATCACGCTCCTCGCCGACCCTCTCGACCGTGACGACAGCGCCGGTCACATCGAGGGCGTAGAGGACTTTCGACAGGCGCGAACCACTCACTGCGGGGGTAATCGGCGCCGGAGTGCTCTCCGCGAGGCGCTTGGCCCTGGCTGAATCCAGCCCGGCGAGCACGGCAATGGTCCTGACGACGGCGGCCTTGCGAGCGGGCGGGAAGCTCACGAGCGTGAGCCGGTAGGAATGTGCACAGGCAGATTTTGGAGGCTGCGCCGCGGCGGCGCTGGTGCGATTGGACATGGTGAGAGACCCCTTGCGTTGGTTCCAGGCATTTTCGGCCGGCGGATTGCGCCGCCGCCCGACTCAGATGATGGCGGGTGGCGCGGAGAGCTTCACGGACGGCTCGAGCGGCCCGCGCCGCCCCTCACGGCCCGCGCCGTCACAAAATTCGCAGAGAGCATCCTCGTCGAGGCCGGTGCCTCCGCAGCTCATGCAGGGTGCTGGCACCGGTTCGATCACGAGGACGCCGCGCGCGGCATCGCGCCGACCGACCAGGCCGGCTCGCGCGAGAGCCGCGGAGAGCTTCGAGAGAGAGACTTCGGTAGTGATGATCACCGGGATCTCGGTGATGTTCACCGACCCACCCCCGCGGCGCCCGGAATGGACCACGGCGGCGGCCGCAGCGGGATCAGATATAGCCATATGAACCCCCGTTGAAAGCGGGAGCCGCCGGCGGGGCGGCGCCGGTTTCTCGGATGGGAAATGGAACTCCGTACGGAATCGGTACGGCGAGAGCCTTCGGGACTGAGCGCCAATTTTGCTTGGCGCAGGTTTCCGTACCAGTTCCGTACGGAAACGGCTCGCTAAGCGTAAGCCCCTGAATTATTGGAGCGGGAAACGAGGCTCGAACTCGCGACCTCAACCTTGGCAAGGTTGCGCTCTACCAACTGAGCTATTCCCGCGCCCCGAGAGTGGCACGCGATTTTAAGTGCCCGGCCTGCGAAGTCAAGGAAACCGGCGCTCAGCGCCGCAGCTCCGGCCAGGCGGCCCGCAGGTACGCCGCCATCGAGACCAGCGTCGCCAGGGCGGCCAGCTCCGTGAGCACGACGCCGATGCGATAGATGGGCAGCCCGATGAGCTGCATCCGGTAGAGCATCATCGACAGCCCGACGATCTGCAGCACGGTCTTGATCTTGCCGAGCTGGGAGACGGCCACTTTGCGCCGCGCGCCGATCTCGGCCATCCATTCCCGCAGCGCCGAGATCGTGATCTCGCGGCCGATGATGACCGCCGCCGTGAGCACGATCAGGGGTCTGGTGTCCTTGCTGATGAGGAGCACCAGCGCCACCGCCACGATCAGCTTGTCGGCCACCGGGTCGAGGAAGGCGCCGAGGCGCGAGGTCTGCCCCAGGCGGCGCGCGAGATAGCCGTCGAGCGAGTCCGTGATCCCCGCGGCCGCGAAGAGGAGCCCGGCGGCCGGGTCCGACCAGTGGTAGGGCAACGGCACGTAGAAGAGCAGAACGATGAGCGGGATGGCGGCAATGCGCAGCCACGTCAGCGTATTCGGGACGTTCCAGAGCATCGCGCGCTCAAGAGCCGGGGTGGAGGTGATCATAAAGTGTGCGTGCCAGTGCCGCTCCTATTCCGGCGACTTCCGTCAGATCCGCGACTCCCGCGCGCATCACGCCCTGCAGCCCGCCGAAATGGGTGAGCAGCGCGCGGCGCTTGGCCGGTCCCAGGCCCGGTACGGCCTCGAGCACCGACTCATTGTAGCGGCGCGCACGCTTGCGCCGGTGCCCGGTGATCGCAAATCGGTGCGCTTCGTCGCGGACACGCTGGATGAGCCGTGAAGCCGGCGAATGCGCTTCCGGGATCCGCGGCGCGGCGGCGCCGTAGACGAAGAGCCGCTCCTGCCCCGGCCTGCGGTCAGGCCCCTTGGCGACGCCCACCAGGGTGATGTCGCCGAAGCCGATCTGCGCGAGCGCCTCATGAACGGCCGCGATCTGTCCGAGACCGCCGTCGATCAGGAGCAGATCCGGCGGGGGGATCTCGCCGTCCCGCACGCGCGTGTAGCGCCGCTCCAGCGCCTGGCGAAGCGCGCCATAGTCATCGCCGGGCGTCACCCCCGTGATGTTGAAACGGCGGTATTCCTTCTTGAGCGGCCCTTCGGGGCCGAAGACCACGCACGAGGCCACGGTGCCCTCCCCGCCCGTATGGCTGATGTCGAAGCACTCGATACGCTGCGGCGCCTCGGGCAGCTCGAGCTCCGCGGCCAGGGCCGCGAACATCTCATCCAATCCCTGCTTCTGCGCCAGCCGCATCCGCAGGGACTGCTCCGCGTTGTCCCGCGTCAGCTCCGCCCAGCGGGCGCCGAGCCCCCGCGAAGGACTGCGCACGTGCACGGCGTGCCCCGCACGGCCCGTCAGCGCCTGGCTCAGCGACTCCATGTCTTCGAGCTTCAGTCCGACGAGGACTTCGGGCGGCGCCTCCTGTGAGGCGTAGTACTGCATGATGAACGAGGACAGCGCCTCTCCGGGCTCCGCCAGCGCCGCTCGCGGGAAATAGCTCGTGGTGCCGAGATTGCGGCCGCCCCGCACCAGCATCGCGCTTATCGCGTACTCGCCCGGCTCTCCGACGATGGCGAATACGTCAACGTCGCGCTCACCTTCTGCTGTGACGATCTGCTGCGCCTGAATATGCTTCAGCGCCGCGAGCTGATCGCGGATTTGCGCCGCACGCTCGAACTCGAGGCGGCTTGCGGCCTCCTCCATACGCGCCTGCAGCGTGGCGTTCACCTCATCGCTGCGACCCTCGAGTACCTTGACGGCAGACTCAACGTCCTGTGCGTACGCCTCGCGACTGATGAGCCCCACACACGGCGCGGTGCACCGTCCGATCTGATGCTGCAGGCAGGGACGGCTGCGATTGTCGAAGAAGCTGTCGCGGCAGTTGCGGATGCGGAAGAGCTTCTGCAGCTGGTTGAGCGTGTCCCGCACCGCCCACGCAGTCGGGAAGGGTCCGAAGTAGCGTCCGGGGCCACTGCGCGAGCCGCGGTAGAAGTTGAGGCGCGGAAAATCGTGATCGCTGCAGAGCTGCACGTACGGAAAGCTCTTGTCGTCCCGCAGCACGACGTTGAAGCGCGGCTTGTGCGCCTTGATGAGGTTGTACTCGAGGAGCAGCGCCTCCGTCTCCGAGTTGGTGACCGTCACCTCGATGTCGGCGATCTGCTGCACCAGCGCCTGCACCTTGGGATTGACGTTGCTCGCGGCGAAGTAGGTGCCGACCCGGTCCTTGAGGCTCCTTGCCTTGCCGACGTAGAGCAGCTCATGCCCGGCGTCGAACATGCGATAGACGCCGGGCCGGCGCGGCAGCGCCGCCGTGAAGGCTTTGTGATCGAATGCGGTCGCGCTCATCTGCGGGGAATCAACGGATGTCGGCAAGCTCGCACGCGCGGGCGATTACCTTTTTGAACATCGCCTCGGTGAGCACCCCGGTCGAGGTGTTGTAGCGGCTGCAATGATACGAGTCGATGAGGCATCGCGTCTCGTCGAGCCGATGCTCGCGCCCGTGGCCGAAGGGAAACTGGCTGCGCTTGAGCCCGCTCGCCATGAGAAAGGCGTCGTGGCCCACCCGGCCGAGGGCCAGGACCACCCGCGCGTGCCGCAGCGAGGCGAGCTCGACCTCGAGATACGCGTTGCAGCTCCTGATCTCATCCGGCAGCGGCTTGTTGCCGGGGGGCACGCACTTGACCGAATTGACGATGCGGGCGTGCTTCAGCTCCAGCCCGTCGTCGGCCGCGACCGATTCCGGCCCGGTGGCGAGCCCCGCCTCGAAGAGCGTTTTGTACAGCAGCTCCCCCGCGTAGTCGCCTGTGAAGGGCCGGCCGGTGCGATTGGCGCCGTGCAGGCCCGGCGCGAGGCCGACGATGACGATCCGCGGGTCGGCGGCGCCGAACGAGGGCACGGGCCGCGCCCAGTAGTCGGGGTGAGTGCCGTGCACCTCGGCGAGAAACTCCGCGAGCCGCGGGCAGCGGGTACAGTCGGGATCGTAGGCCTCGCTGCGCCTGACCCGCAGCGCCGGCCTGCGCCCCTCGTTGGTCCGCAGTTGCTTAATGCCGGTCGTCCATGTGGCGGATGACGGCCGTCGCGAAGCCGGAGCAGCTCATGAGCTTCGCGCCCGGAATGAGGCGCTGCAGGTCCTCCTCGACGCTCCGGCGCGCCGCGAGCTCGCGCTTCGGCGCCTTGATGGCCTCGCGCAGGCGCGCGAGGTCATAGGTGAGCTCCTTGTTGGCGATGGTGTTGGCAACGCCCCTGATGATGAGGTCGGCGGCCTCCGTCCATCCAAGGTAGCGCAGCATCATCTCCGCGGACAGGATGAGCGAGCCGGGGTTGACGCGGTCCTTGCCCGCGAACCCCGGCGCCGTGCCGTGGGTCGCCTCGAAGACCGCGAGCCCATCGCCGATGTTGCCTCCCGGGGCGATGCCGATTCCGCCAACCTGCGCCGCGAGCGCATCGGAAACGTAGTCGCCGTTGAGGTTCAGTGTCGCGATGACATCGTATTCCTCCGGCCGCAGCAGCACCTGCTGCAGGAAGTTGTCCGCGATCACGTCCTTGACGATGATCTCGTGGCCGGTGAGCGGGTTCGGGAACTTGAGCCACGGGCCGCCGTCGATCTCTTGGGCGCCGAACTCCTCCCTGGCGAGCTGGTAGCCCCAGTTGCGGAAGGCGCCCTCCGTGAACTTCATGATGTTGCCCTTGTGCACCAGCGTCACCGAGACGCGATCGTTCTCGATGGCGTACCGGATGGCCTTGCGGATCAGGCGCTGACTGCCCTCCTTCGATACCGGCTTGATGCCGATCGCCGAGCTCGCCGGGAAGCGGATTGCCGTCACCCCGAACTCCTCGTGCAGGTAGGCACCTCCGCGGAGCCCGCGGGCCATTCGATGCCGGCGTAGATGTCCTCGGTGTTCTCGCGGAAGATCACCATGTCCGTCTGGCTGGCATCCTGCATCGGGCTCACGACGCCGGGGAAATACCGGATCGGGCGCACGCAGGCGTAGAGATCCAGGCTCTGGCGCATCGCCACGTTGAGCGAGCGGATGCCGCCGCCCACGGGCGTGCCGAGGGGCCCCTTGATCGAGACCACGAAGTCGCGCAGCGCAAACAGGGTCTCATCGGGAAACCACTGCCCGTAGCGGGCGTTGGCCTTCTCGCCGGAGTAGACCTCCATCCAGCTGATGCGGCGCCTGGCGCCGTACGCCTTCTCCACGGCGGCGTTCACCACGCGCAGCATCGCGGGGGTGACGTCGACCCCGATCCCATCCCCTTCGATGTAGGGAATGATCGGGTTGTCGGGAACGGTCAGGGTGTTATCGGGATTGACGGAGATCCTGCGTCCCTCGGGAGGGACGACGATGTGCTCGTATTGCATCCCGCAATTGTACCGTCATCAAGCGCGCTGCGTGGCGCGACGGGATTGGCTGCTGCGCTCCGCGATCAACATGGCGAGCTCGAGCGCCTGCTCGTGGTTCAGGCGCGGATCGACCGTCGAGCGGTAGGCCCGCTGCAGGTCCGCATCGGTGAGGCCGCGCGCGCCGCCCGTGCATTCCGTCACATCCTCGCCGGTCAACTCGATGTGCACGCCGCCCAGGTGCGAGCCCATTTCCCCGTGAATGCGGAAGGCGATCTCGAGCTCCTTCAGGATGTTCTCGAAGCGCCGGGTCTTCAGGCCGCCGGTGCTGGTCTCCGTGTTGCCGTGCATCGGGTCGCAGACCCAGAGCACGGTCTGTCCGGTCTCGCGCACGGCCTCGATGGCCTTCGGCAGGGCCGTGGCGATGTCCTTGGCGCCGAAGCGGTGGATCAGGGTGAGACGTCCGGGCTGATTCTGCGGGTTGAGGGTCGTCACGAGGCCCTGCAGCCACGCGGCGTCGACGGCCGTGCCGACCTTGACGCCGATGGGATTGGAGATGCCGCGGAAGTATTCCACGTGCGCGCCATCGAGCTTCGCGGTGCGCATGCCGATCCAGGGCATGTGCGTCGAGAGGTTGTACCAGCGGTTCTGGCGCGGGATGAAGCGCGTCTGCGCCTGCTCATAGAGCAGGTGCAGGCCTTCGTGGCTGGCGTAGAAATCGACCAGCGTCGCCTCGTGAACGGCGGTGCCGCTCATGCCCTCGAAGAAATCGAGCGCATCGCCGATCGACTGGATGATGCGCTGGTAGGCGTCCTTGAGCGGCGCGTGCTTGACGAAGCCCAGGTCCCAGTATTCCGGGTGGTGCAGGTCGGCGAAACCGCCATCGACCAGGGCGCGGGCAAAATTGAGGGTGAGCGCCGCCCGCTCGTAGCCCCGCAGCAGCAGGTCCGGGTCGGGCGCGCGCGCGGCGGCGGTGAATTCCGGACGATTCACGAGGTCGCCGCGGAAGCTCGGCAGCGTCACCCCATCGCGGGTCTCCGTGTCCACGGAGCGGGGCTTGGCGTACTGGCCTGCCATGCGGCCGACGCGGATGATGGGCTTCTTGAGGCCGTGCAGCAGCACCAGGCTCATCTGCAGCAGGATCTTCAGCTTCTTGACGATCGTGTCCGACTCGCAATCGGCGAAGGTCTCGGCGCAATCGCCCCCCTGCAGCAGGAAGGCCTGCCCCCTCTGGGCGGCGGCCAGGCGCTCGCGCAGGGCGTCGACCTCCCAGGACACCACGATCGGCGGCAGGCGCGACAGCTCCGCCACCACCCGCTGCAGGGCGGCCGGGTCGTCGTAAACCGGCTGCTGCTGGGCGGGCTTGGCCTGCCAGCTGGCGCTGTGCCAGGACGTTGTCTCGGGGGATCGCATACCGCCGAGATCGTACCATGCAGCCGCCCAGCTATAATGCGACGTTTTTGGGAGCGCCTGCATGCATCGCGTACTCATCCTCGGCGCCGGCAAGATCGGCAGCCTCATCTCCGGGCTGCTGGCCAGCTCCGGCGGCTATCAGGTTCAACTCGGGGATGTCGACGGCTCCGTCGCTGAAGCCGTGGTGCGCGCGCACGGCGCCCCTGGCCTCAGCGCACACGCCATCAACGCGAAGCAGCGAAGCGCACTCGAGCAGCACCTCGCCGCCCACCCGGTCGACGCGGTCATTTCCAGTCTGCCGTTCTACTGCAACGTCACGGTGGCGGAGGCGGCGCGCGCCGCGGGGATCCATTACTTCGATCTCACCGAGGACGTCGAGGTCACGCGCTCCGTGCGGGCCATCGCGACCGGCGCGACGCAGGCATTCGTGCCGCAATGCGGCCTGGCGCCCGGCTTCATCAGCATCGCCGCGGCGGAGCTGATCACCCACTTCCAGGAGCTGCGCGCGGTGAAGCTGCGCGTCGGCGCCCTGCCGCAGCATCCGAACAACGTGCTCAAGTACTCGCTCACCTGGTCCACCGAGGGCCTGATCAACGAGTACGGCAACCCCTGCCAGGCGATCGTCGACGGGCGCACCGTGGAAGTGGCGCCGCTCGAGGGGATGGAGGAAATCGAGATCGACGGCACGCTCTACGAGGCGTTCAACACCTCCGGCGGCCTCGGGTCGCTGGCGGAGACGCACGGCACGCGCACCGAATCGATGAACTACAAGACCATCCGCTATCCCGGCCACTGCGAGCAGATGCGCCTGCTGATGAACGATCTGAAGCTCAATCAGGATCGGGGAACGCTGAAGCGGATTCTCGAGAACGCCGTGCCGCAGACGCTGCAGGACGTCGTGATCGTGTACGCCGCGGTCACGGGTACACAGGACGGCGAGCTGCGTGAGGAGAACTACGTCAACAAGATCTATCCGCAGCTCATCGCCGGGCGGCTCTGGTCCGCGATCCAGGTGGCCACCGCGGCGGGCATCACCTCCGTGGTCGACCTCGTGCTCGAGCAGCCGCAGCGCTACCAGGGCTTCATCGCGCAGGAGCAGTTCCGCCTCACCGACATCCTGGTCAACCGCTTCGGGCGCCACTACGCGCAGGGCGGCACCAAGGACGTCTCCGCGGAGGTCATCGTCTCCGGCAAGACCGGACACCAGCGGACGCAGAAGAAGGCGGCCGCGCGATGAGCGCGATCGAATCCAACATCAACGCCATCCTGGCGCGCCTCGACCTCGCCCCCCTCAATCCCGGCGCGTGGTCCGGCTCGCAGGGCTGGGCGAGCGGCGCCAACGTGCCGCTGCTCAGCGTGCGCAACCCCGCGACCGGCAGCCTCATCGCGCAGGTCCGTCCCGCAGGCCCGCAGGAATACGAGGCCGTCATCGCCTCGGCCAGCGAGACCGCCGCCGCCTGGCGCGCCGTGCCCGCCCCGAAGCGCGGTGAGGTCGTGCGCCTCATCGGCGAGGAGCTGCGCCGCGCCAAAACCGACCTCGGCACCCTGGTCTCGCTCGAGAACGGCAAGATCCTCGCCGAGGGCCTGGGCGAAGTGCAGGAGATGATCGACATCGCCGACTTCGCCGTCGGCCAGTCGCGCATGCTCTATGGCCTCACCATGCATTCCGAGCGCCCCGGCCACCGGATGTACGAGCAGTGGCATCCGCTCGGCGTGGTCGGCATCCTCTCGGCCTTCAATTTCCCCGTGGCCGTTTGGTCCTGGAACGCCTTCCTCGCCGCCATCTGCGGCAACGTCTCCGTCTGGAAGCCCTCGCCCAAGACTCCTCTGACCGCCATCGCCGTCCAGCAGCTCTGCAATCGGGTGCTGTCCGCCCGCGGCCTGCCTCCCATCTTCCAGCTCTTCATCGACGGCGGCACCGATCTCGCCACCCGCTTCATCGACGACCGCCGCGTCTCCCTCGTCTCCTTCACAGGCTCAACGCCCGTCGGCCGCAAAGTCGGTGAGCGCGTCGCCGCCCGCCTCGGCAAGTCCCTGCTGGAGCTCGGAGGCAACAACGCCATCATCGTCGACGAAACCGCGAACCTGGATCTAGCCGTCCCCGCAATCGTCTTCGGTGCCGTCGGTACCGCCGGCCAGCGCTGCACCAGCACCCGCCGCGTCTTCGTCCACAAAGCCGTAGCCGCCGAACTGGAGCGCCGCCTGACGAATGCCTATCGTCAGGTCCGCATCGGCAATCCGATTGACCCGACGACCCTCATGGGCCCGCTCATCGACGCCCAAGCCGTAGAGCGCTACGAGTCCGCCGTCGCCGCCGCCCGCGAAGCCGGCGCCGAAATCCTCTACGGCGGCCGCACGATGTCCGGCCCCGGTCATTTCGTCGAGCCCACCCTGATCCGCGCGCGCAACGACCTGCCCGTAGTCCAACACGAAACCTTCGCCCCCATTCTCTACCTGATCCCCGTCGACTCCCTGGAAGAAGCGATCGCCCAGCAGAACGCGACCCCCTACGGCCTGAGCTCGTCATTGTTCACGGATCGCCTGCAGCACGCGGAAGCCTTCCTCTCCGCCGCCGGCAGCGACTGCGGCATCGCCAACATCAACATCGGCACTTCGGGCGCCGAGATCGGCGGCGCCTTCGGCGGCGAGAAAGACACCGGCGGCGGCCGCGAGTCAGGCTCCGACGCCTGGAAAGCCTACATGCGCCGCCAGACCAACACCATCAACTGGTCGCGCGACCTGCCTCTGGCCCAGGGAATAAAGTTCGAGCTCTAACGGCTCCCAGCGCGCACCCGGTACGGGCGGCGCAGTGATGAAAGGGATTTTCCCGGAGCCTGAAAAACAGGATGTTTTTCCGGCAGCCTACATGGACGTATTTACGGCGTTCCGGGGAAATCCCTTTCATCGCTGCACCGCCAGCACCGGATTCGCCTCTAACTAGAGCTTCTTCCCAGGCAGCCGCACCGAAAACTGCGCTCCGCCCAGGAGCGACGCCTCCACCGTCAGCTTCCCGCCATACAAGTCCACCGTGTCGTGGACCATGGCGAGCCCCAGGCCATGCCCCGGCACCTTCTCATCCGTCCTGACCCCTCTCTGCAACACCTTGGCGCGGTTCTCCTCCGCAATCCCCGGCCCATCATCCTCCACCGTCAGCAAAAGCCCATCCGGCACCGAAACCGCCACCCGCACCTTCTCCCGGCACCACTTGCAGGCGTTGTCCATGAGATTCCCGAGGAGCTCCACGAAATCGCCCCGGTCGCCGATGAAGTGGGCCCCCTCCTGCACCACCAGCTCGATCGACAGATCCTTGCGCGAATACACCTTGAGCAGCGCCGCCCGCAGATCCGCCGCCACCGCCGCCACCCCCACCGGCGCCTGGCCGAGGAGTGCTCCTCCGGAGGCCGCCGCCCGCTTCAGCTGATGCTCGATGATGTCCGTCATGCGGTCGATTTCCGATCCGATCGTCCGCGTAGCGTTGCCCGACCCCACATCGGAGTGCAGCGCCGAGCGCATCACCGCGAGGGGCGTCTTCAATCCATGCGCGAGGTTCCCCAGCGTATCGCGGTAGCGGGCCACGCGTTTGCGCTCACCGACGAGGAGCGCGTTGAGGTGCCGGGCCACCCCGCTCAGCTCGCGCGGGTAGCCCGAGCCCAGCTTCTCGCTCCGCCCCTCCTCCACCTCGTGGATCTCGCGCTCGAGCCGCCGCAGCGGCGCCAGCACCCGGCGCAGCAGCGCCGCGATCGAAACCAGCAGCAGCAACATCAGCCCCGTGAACCAGCCGAGCATGCGGCTGCGAAAGAGCCAGAGCTGCTCCTCGTACGGCGTCAGGCTCACCGCCACACTGAAGGTGAGCGCATGGCCCTGCTGCTTGGGGTCGTCGGCGAACGAAATGCCGCGGCTCTCGATCGCCACCCGCGAGCGGCCGACGATCGTGTAGGAAAACGTCCGGTCTCCCTGGGCGAGCGGCGGCCCGAAGTCGACGGGCACGCCGGCGGTGGAAGGCGAGCTCCAGACGTGGTTGCTGGATCGGATCTGCGCATAGAGCCCCGAATCCGGCGAGGCCAGGCGCGCATCGAGCCCGGCGAGCGGCGCGTCATAACCGCCCGCGGGGTCCGGCTCCGCGGCGGCGATCAGTGTCACGATCTGGGAGTCGAGCAGCGCGTGCAGCTGCCGCTCCGAGAGTGTCCGGAAGCCCGAATCGAGCACCAGCATCATCACGCCGAAGAAAAGCGCCAGCGGTACCGCGACCGAGACCAGCAGGCGGCGGCTCAGGGAATGCACGGCGCGCCCTGCCCCGGCTTTGCGCACCGGGCGTGTCAGGAGGCCGGATCGCGCGCGAGCGCGAAACGGTAGCCGCGGCCGCGCAGCGTCTCGATGGGCTTCAGCCGATCCTCGGGATCGAGCTTGCGGCGCAGCCGCCCGACCAACACCTCGATGACGTTGCTGTCACGCTCGAAGTCCTGGTCGTAGAGCCGCTCGGTGAGCTCCCCCTTGGAGATCACCTCGCCCGCCCGCAGCATCAGGTGCTCGAGGATGCGGTACTCGAAGGTGGTCAGGTCGACCGGGTGCCCGTCGACCTTGACGGTCTGGGCGCGCGTATCGAGCGCCACCGCGCCGCATTTGAGCTCCGGGCTCGCCCAGCCTCCGGCCCGCCGCAACAGCGCCTGCAGCCGCGCCAGCACCTCCTCGAAATGAAACGGCTTGGCGACATAGTCGTCGGCGCCGGCCTGCAGCCCCTCGACTTTGTCCTGCCAGTTGTCGCGGGCGGTCAGGATCAGAATGGGGAAAGTCTTGCCCTCGGCACGCAGCCGGCGGATGACCTCGAGGCCGGTGAGCTTCGGCAGGCCGAGATCGACGATGGCGACGTCGAGCGGATATTCCTTGCCCGCGAACAGGCCCTCCTCTCCATCCTGCGCCACATCGACGGTGAACCCTGACTCCGTCAGACGCGTTTTCAGCGTCTCGCGCAGTGAAATTTCGTCTTCGACCACGAGTACCCGCATGACAAGACTCCCCGCGAATCCAAGTGTCCCGGCGAAGCTTCAGAGGATAGCGCCGCTCGCCGCGTCAACCCGGACGGCAAAGACCCGACCGTTACCGTCGAGCATCCGTAGGACGTAGATGGTACGGTCTCCCTGGTTTTCCGTCTCGGCCCGGACCACCCGCGCCCGAAACCGGCGCTGGGCCCGGCGCACGGCCTGGTCCATGGAGACCTTGTGACGAGGGGATGCCCGGCCGTCGGCCACCTGCGCCACGGGAGGCGGCTGCTGGGCGCCCGCCGCCAGCGCGCCGGCCGAGAGCGCCAGCGCCACCGCTGCGATCACTGAGCTCCGAACCCTCCTCATGATCCACCGAAGATAGCCGGACCCGCGTGAATCCGCGCTGAATCGGGACCGTGGCCGAGGCCCGGCGGGGATCCCGGGCCCTCGCGCACCCCCGCACGGCCGGGCCGGCGCCTAGACTTCCCGCTTCGCCTGCCGCCAGAGAGCATCCCATTGCGCGGCATCGAGCGTCTGCAGCGCCGCCCCCTGGGCCGCCGCCAGGGCCTCCATCCGCCGGAAGCGGCGCTCGAATTTCGCATTGGCCGCCCGCAGCGCCTCTTCCGGCCCGATCTTCAGGTGCAGCCCCCAGTTGGCGACGGCGAAGAGCAGATCGCCGAGCTCCTCCTCGAGGCGGGCCGAGCCCGGGCCCGTGCCCGCATCGAGCGCCTCCTCGATCTCGCGCACTTCCTCCAGCACCTTGTCGCGGACCTGCGAGGTGTTCTCCCAATCGAACCCGACCCGTGCCGCGCGGCGGCCGAGCTTCGCGGCCCGGGTGAGCGCCGGCAGGGCATGCGGCACATCCGCCAGGGCGCTGTGATCGGCGCCGGCTCCCTCCCCGGCGGCCTCGGCCCGCTCGAGTGCCTTCTGCTCCTCCCAGACCCGCGAGAGCTGGCCGACGTCCGCGGCGGGAGCCTCTGGCCCGAACACATGCGGATGGCGCCGGACGAGCTTGTCGTGGATGGCGCGCGCCACGGCGGCAAAGTCGAACCAACCCCTCTCCTGCGCCATGCGGGCATGAAACACCACCTGGAAGAGCAGATCGCCGAGCTCATCGCGCAGCTTCCGCGGCTCGCCGCGCTCGACGGCATCCGCCACCTCGTACGCTTCCTCGATGGTGTAGGGCGCGATGGTCTGAAAGGTCTGCTCGCGGTCCCAGGGGCAGCCCCGCCGCGGGTCGCGCAGGCGGGCCATCAGCTCGATGAGCGCGGCCATCGCCTCTCCGGGCTCACCGCCGCTCACGATCCGCCCTCGAAACATACCCGGTAGAGGGTGACGAGCATGCCGGCGGTGGCGCCCCAGATGTTGCGGTTGCCGTAGGGGATGTCGTACAACCTGGCCTCCGCATCAGCCGCGCGGAAACGATGCATCCGCGGCCGATGATTGCGCGGATCGAGCACGAAAGAGAGCGGCACCTCGAAGGTATCCTCCACCTCCTGCGCATCGAGCAGGAGCTCGAAGCCCGGGCGCACCATGCCGACCACCGGCGTGACCCGAAAGCCGCTGATGACCACGTGATCGGTCAGGAAGCCGACCACCGACACGTTGCTCTCGTGCAGGCCGATTTCCTCACGCGCCTCCCGCAGGGCCGCCGCGGTCGGACTCGCGTCCTGCGGCTCGATGCGGCCGCCCGGAAAGCTGATCTGCCCGGCATGATTGCGCAGCTGAGTGGCGCGCTGAGTCAGGAGCACGGTGGGCTCGCCCGGATGCTCCACGATGGGCACCAGCACCGCCGCGGGGATGGGCTCGGCCGGAAAGTAACGCATGTAGGCCCGGCCCTCCTGCGCCGTCAGCCCCGGAACCAGCCAGCCCTCGCGCTCGTGGCGCGGCCGGCTGCCCGCGAGGCGCGCGCGGATCCTCGCCGGCCAGTCGAATCCCGGGGGGAATTCGCCCGGCGGGGCGGCACCCGCCGCATCGCTCCTGCCGCCTTCAGCCACCGCCGCTCGTACCGCCCTTGATGCCGCCGCGGGTGAGATCCGCCGGGTCGAGCAGCCGTGCCAGCTCCTCGCGCGGCAGATCGGTCATCTTCTGCGCGACCTCGCGCAGCGGCTTGCCCTCGGCGTAGGCCTTCTTGGCGATGGCGGCGCCCTTCTCGTAGCCGATCACCGGATTCAGTGCCGTCACCAGGATGGGGTTGCGCTCCAGCGCCTCGGCGAGCCGCGCGGGATTCACCTTGAAGCCGGCGATCGCGCGGTCGGCGAGCGCCCGCGAGATGTTGGCGAGCAGGCGGATGCTCTCCAGCAGGTTGCGCGCGATGACCGGCAGCATCACATTGAGCTGGAAGTTGCCGGACTGTCCCGCGACCGTGATCGCGGCGTCATTGCCGATCACCTGGGCGGCGACCATGGCGGTCGCCTCCGGAATGACCGGGTTCACCTTCCCCGGCATGATGCTGCTGCCCGGCTGCAGCGCCGGCAGGGCGATCTCGCCCAGGCCCGCGAGCGGGCCGCTGTTCATCCAGCGCAGGTCGTTCGCGATCTTCATCAGGCTGACGGCGACGGTCTTGAGCTGCCCCGAGAGCTCGACCGCGGTGTCCTGGGACGCCAGCGCCTCGAAGTAGTTGCCCGCCGGGGTGAACGGCACCCGTGTCAGTTCGGCGAGCGCCTTGCAAAAGAGCGCGCCGAAGTCAGGATGGGCGTTGATGCCGGTGCCGACTGCCGTGCCGCCCTGGGCGAGGGCGAGCAGCCGCGGCTCCGTCGACCGCAGCCGCGCGATGCCGTTCCCGATCTGCGTGCGCCAGCCCGAAAGCTCCTGCCCCAGGGTCACGGGCATCGCATCCATGAGGTGCGTGCGGCCGGTCTTGACGACCCCGCCGACCTCGCCCTCCTTCCTGGCGAGCACATCGCGCAGGTGCTCCAGCGCCGGGATGAGCTCCCGCCGCACGCCGAGCGCCGCGCTCACGTGGATCGCCGTCGGGATCACATCGTTGCTGCTCTGGCTCATGTTGACGTGATCGTTGGGATGCACCGTCCTGCCGAGGCGCCGCGTGGCGAGCGTGGCGATCACCTCGTTGGCATTCATGTTCGTGCTGGTGCCGGAGCCGGTCTGGAAGACATCGATCGGGAAGTGGGCATCGTGGCGGCCCTCCATCACCTCGGTGGCCGCGGCCTCGATCGCGCGCGCGGTCTCGCCATCGAGGAGTTTCAGGCCCGTGTTGGCGCGCGCGGCGGCCTGCTTGATCAGGCCGAGCGCGCCGATGAAGGCGCGCGGCATCGCCAGGCCGCTGATCGGGAAATTCTCCACCGCGCGCTGCGTCTGCGCGCCCCAGAGCGCGTCCGCCGGGACCTTCAGCTCGCCCATGCTGTCGTGCTCGGTTCGAAAGGAACTCGTCATGATCTGCTCCGAAGCTCTCTGCGTTATGATAGCGCATGACCGACTCCCGCCCGGATTCTCTTGCCCCCGATTCTCTTGCCGCGGTTGCCGCGCTCTCGCCCGTCGATGGCCGCTATCGGGCCGCCACGGAGCCGCTGCGGGACCTGCTCTCCGAGGCCGGGCTCATCCGCGAGCGCGTGCGTGTCGAGGCCGCATGGCTCCTGCACCTGATCGCGGCGGTGCCGCAGCTTGCCGGCGCCGCTCTGGCTCCGGCAGCCATCGCGCGCGCCTCGGAGCTCGCACGGGCGCCGGATGCCGACTGCGCGCGCGCGGTGAAGACCATCGAGGCGGTCATCAATCACGACGTCAAGGCGGTCGAATACTACGTGCGCCAACAGCTCGCGGCGGCGGGCGCGAGCGAGGCATCCCTCGAGCTCGTGCATTTCGGCTGCACCTCGGAGGACATCAACAATCTCAGCTACGCGCGCCTCCTCGGCGAGGCCCGCCGGCGCATGCTCGGCACGCTTGCAGAGCGCACGGCGGAGCTCGCCGTTCTCGCCCGCCGCGAGGCGGACGTGCCGATGCTGGCGCGTACGCATGGCCAACCGGCAAGCCCGACGACACTAGGCAAGGAGGTGGCCAACTTCGTCGCGCGCCTGCGGCGCGCGGAGCGGCGCTGGAGCTCCGTGGAGATTCTCGGCAAATGGAACGGCGCGGTGGGCAACTTCAACGCGCACCGCGCGGCGCTGCCCGGTGTCGACTGGCCCGCGGTGAGCCGCACCTTCATCGAGTCCCTGGGCCTCGGGTGCAACCCCTACACGACACAGATCGAGCCGCACGACTGGATCGGCGAGTACTGCGATGCCGTGGCCGCGATCAATGTCGTGCTGCTGGATCTCTGCCGCGATTTCTGGGGCTACATCTCCCTCAAGTATCTCAAGCAGCGCGCGGCCGCGGCCGAGGTGGGCTCCTCGACCATGCCGCACAAGGTCAACCCGATCGACTTCGAGAATGCCGAGGGCAATCTCGGCATCGCCAACGCACTGCTGCGCCACTTCGCCGACAAGCTGCCGATCTCCCGTTGGCAGCGCGACCTCACCGACTCCACGGTGCTGCGCAATCTGGGTGTCGCACTCGGCCACGCGTTGATTGCCTGGCGTGCGCTGGGCCGTGGGCTCGGTAAGGTTGATGCGGACGCCGCGACGCTCGCGGCCGATCTCGATGGTGCATGGGAGGTGCTGGGCGAGGCGGTCCAGACCGTACTGCGCGCGGCCGGCATACCGGGCGGGTACGAGCGCCTCAAAGAGCACACGCGGGGACGCCCGATCGATCAGCGCGCACTGGGGGAGCTGATCGATAGCCTGCCTCTGCCCGAGGAGGAAAAGCATCGGCTGCGGGGTCTGCGGCCCATCGATTACACGGGTCTCGCGGCACGCTTAGCGCGAGAAATATGACAAATGTCTTACCCCGCGGCGCCGGAAGTGAGAACCACAGCTCGGTTTTAACTCATTAAGGCCAGCTAAGCGCCTGAATTCGTGATGGATTCGACAACCGGCGGGCCGGAGGTCTCTCTAAGATCGCCCGTGCCTGCCCACGTTGCAGGCGAAGACGGCAGCGCCGCTCGTGGCTGAATACGGGGAACTCGAACATAAAGGCGCGCTGGCACAGTTGGCCAACGCGCGCTACTCGCCGGAATCGAACACCGGCAAGAGCGGTGTGCGTGCCGCCCGCGGCATGGAAATGCTCACGGTGCTCACCACCCTGGCGGAAGTTCGCAGCGCCGTGTGCCAGGTGGCCGCCTCGGCGCAGCGCCTCATCTCCATCTATACCCCGGATCTCGAGCCTGATCTGTACGACCAGACGGCATTCCTCGACGTGATCAAACACTTCGTGCTCGCGCGCAGCTTCGCGAAAGTCCGCGTGCTGCTTGCGGAGCCGACACGCGTGATGCGGGACAGCAACCGCTTCGTCGCCATGGGCCGGCGGCTGTCGAGCTGCATCGACATCCGCTACGTCGCCGCCGAGGCCCGCCAGCGGGCCTCGGCCTATCTCATCGCCGATGACCGGGCCATCGTCTATCGGATGCGCGCCGATACCTGGGACGGTGTCGCGGACATCAACAACCCGCCGGTCGCGCGGCTGTATCTGCAGGAATTCGACCACATCTGGGATTCCAGCGCGCCCGAGCACGGGCTGCGCGCGGTGCGCCGCGGGTAGAAAGCGTTCTTTCCAGTGGACGGAATATAATTCCGTCCATGCCCCACCCTGAGATCACCGTCGCCGCCGTCACCGAGCAGGACGGCCGCTTCCTCGTCGTCGAGGAGCGCATCGACAGCCGCCGGGTCATCAATCAGCCCGCCGGCCACGTCGAGCCTGGCGAGACGCTGCTCGAAGCCGTCGTGCGCGAGGTGCGTGAAGAGACCGCGTGGCTCTTTACGGCCAAGGAGCTCGTCGGCGTATACCTCTGGCGCCGCCCGGACACGGGCCGCACGACCAAGCGCTTCACGTTCGCCGGCGCGGTCACCGACCACCGCCCGGAGCAGCCGCTCGATGACGGCATCATCACCACGCATTGGCTGACGCGAGCTGAGCTCAAAGGCCGCGAGCCTGAGCTGCGCAGCCCTCTGGTGCTGCGCTGCATCGAGGACTACCTGAGCGGCCGGCGCCAGCCGCTCGCGGCGGCGGCGGCTCTCGACCTGGGCTCGGCGCTCGAGGTCGCCGCGGTGGCGGTCTGAGCGGCGCGCGAGCCATGAGTCAGCGCGTCATCGTCGGACTCTCCGGCGGCGTCGATTCCGCCGTCGCCGCCCTCCTTCTCAAGGAGCAGGGGTGGGAAGTCCACGGCCTCTACATGAGCAACTGGGAGGACGAGGACGGCTACTGCACGGCCGCGCAGGACTTCCAGGACGCGCGCGCGGTGGCGCGTGAGCTCGCCATTCCGCTGCATCGCGTCAGCTTCGCGGCCGAATATCGCGAGCGCGTCTTTCAATATTTTCTGGCGGAGCATCGCGCCGGCCGCACGCCGAATCCCGACGTCCTCTGCAACCGCGAGATCAAGTTTGGCGTTGCACTGCGTTACGCCAGGCGGCTCGGCGCCGTCCGCTTCGCCACCGGACACTATGCCCGCATCGTGCCAGGGCCCGCGGGCGCAGAGCTGCACAGAGCGCGCGATGCCGCCAAGGACCAGAGCTACTTCCTCCATGCGGTCGACATGGGGCAGCTGGCCGAGACGCTGATGCCGATCGGAGAGCTCGAGAAAGGCGCGGTGCGCGAGCGCGCGCGTCAGGCCGGACTCCCGGTCTTCGACAAGCCCGACAGCACCGGCATCTGCTTCATCGGCGAGCGTCCGTTTCGGGAGTTTCTCGGCCGCTTTCTCGCGGACCAGCCGGGGCCGATCGAGTCGGCCGACGGCGAGCGGCTCGGCAACCACCGGGGCCTCGCCTTCTACACCCTGGGCCAGCGCGAGGGACTCGAGATCGGCGGCCGCGCGGGCCGGGCCGAGCTGCCTTGGTTCGTCGCGCGCAAGGACCCGGGCCGCAATGCCCTGATCGTCGTGCAGGGTCACGATCATCCATTGCTTCTCAGCGCCGCGCTGACGACGGGTTCCGTGCACTGGCTCAGCGAGGCGCGCGGCGTGCCGTTCCCCTGCTCGGTGAAGGTTCGCTATCGGCAGCCCGACCAGGCCGCCCTGTTCCAGCCCGGGGTCGGCGGCGCACGGATTGCTTTCGAGACGCCGCAGCGAGCGGTCACGCCGGGGCAGTATGCGGTGGTTTACGACGGCGACAGATGCCTCGGCGGTGCGGTCATCGAATGCATCGAGCCCGGCACGAGACCCTATATAATCCGCGCCGCTCTTAGAACGGAGAGATTACCGTCATGACGAACAGCTTCAATGCGCAGTCGAGCCTCGCAGTCGGCAACCGCTCGTACGAGATCTGGAGCCTCGCGGCCCTGCCGCGGGAGAAGGTGGCGCGCCTGCCCTACTCCCTCAAGGTGCTGCTCGAGAACCTGCTGCGCTTCGAAGACGGCGTCAACGTAACTCGCAAGGACATCGAGGCGCTCCTCGCCTGGGACCCGGCGGCGACGCCCTCGTATGAGATCGCCTTCACCCCCTCCCGCGTCATCCTGCAGGACTTCACCGGCGTACCCTGCGTCGTGGACCTCGCGGCGATGCGCGATGCCATCGTGCGCCTCGGCGGCGACGCGGAGCGCGTCAACCCGCTGGCCCCCGCGGAGCTCGTCATCGATCACTCCGTTCAGGTCGATGAGTACGGCTCTCCCGGCGCGCTCGCCGCCAACACCAGCATCGAGTTCGCGCGCAACGTGGAGCGCTACGCATTCCTGCGCTGGGGGCAGTCCGCCTTCCGCAACTTCGCAGTCGTGCCGCCGAGCACCGGCATCGTGCACCAGGTCAACCTCGAGTACCTGGGCCGCGTCATATTCGACGCCGAGAAAGGCGGGAAGCACGGCGCCTACCCCGACACGCTGGTCGGCACCGACTCGCACACGACCATGATCAACGGCCTCGGCGTGCTCGGCTGGGGCGTGGGCGGCATCGAGGCGGAAGCGGCCATGCTCGGCCAGCCGGTCACCATGCTGATCCCGCAGGTCATCGGCTTCCGGCTCATCGGCCGGTTGAAGCCCGGCGCCACGGCCACCGACCTGGTGTTGACGGTCACGGAGATGCTGCGCAAGAAGGGAGTGGTCGACAAGTTCGTGGAGTACTTCGGCGACGGACTCGCCTCGCTCCCGCTCGCCGACCGCGCCACCATCGCCAACATGGCGCCGGAGTACGGCAGCACCTGCGGCATCTTCCCCATCGACGAGGAGACGATCCGCTACCTCGAGCTCTCCGGCCGCCCGCGCGAGCGCATCGACCTCGTCACCGCCTACGCCAAGCACCAGGGGATGTGGCGCAACCCGGGCGAGAAGCCGGCGCAATACACGGATGTCCTCGAGCTCGACCTCGGGACCGTGGAGCCGAGCCTCGCCGGTCCCCGCCGGCCCCAGGACCGCGTGCCGCTGAAATCCGCCAAGAGCTCCTACGAGAGCAACGCCCGCAAGGCCGCCGAGGAGCGCGCTTCCCGCAACGCCGCCGCGAAAGCCAACGCCCAGGGCACGGCGCAGGTGAAGCTCGACGGCTCGAGCTTCGAGCTGAAGGACGGTGCGGTGGTGATCGCCGCCATCACCAGCTGCACCAACACCTCGAACCCCTCCGTGATGTTGGGGGCGGGCCTCCTCGCCCGCAAAGCGCGGCAGCGGGGCCTGAAGGCGAAACCCTGGGTGAAGACCAGCCTCGCCCCGGGCTCGCGCGTCGTCACCGACTACTTCAAGCGCGCGGGGGTGCTCGACGATCTCGCCGCCGTCGGCTTCGACCTCGTCGGCTACGGCTGCACCACCTGCATCGGCAACTCCGGGCCGCTCAAGCCCGAGATCTCCGCCGGCGTGAAGAGCGGCGACATCACCGCCTGCTCGGTGCTCTCCGGCAACCGCAATTTCGAGGGCCGGGTGCATCCGGAGGTGCGGATGAACTTTCTCGCCTCGCCGCCGCTCGTCGTCGCCTATGGCCTCGCGGGGACGCTCGATATCGACCTGACGACGGAGTCCCTCGGCACCGGCTCCGACGGCAAGCCCGTGTACCTCAAGGACATCTGGCCGAGCGACCAGGAAGTACAAGAGCTGCTCGCCCGCTCCATCGACTCCAAGATGTTCCAGCAGAGCTATGCGGGCGTCTTCGCGGGCGATGAGCACTGGAGCGGCATCAAGGTGCCCGCCGGCAAGCTCTACACCTGGGACGCGAAGTCGACCTACGTCAAGAACCCGCCCTACTTCGAAGGCATGAGCGGCACGCCGCCGGCGCTCAGCGACATTCACGGCGCGCGGGCGCTCGCGGTCCTCGGCGACTCCGTGACCACCGACCACATCTCCCCGGCGGGCAACATCGCGAAATCCAGCCCGGCGGCCCGCTATCTCATCGAGCAGGGCGTGAAGCCGGCGGACTTCAACTCCTACGGCGCGCGCCGCGGCAATCACGAGGTGATGATGCGCGGCACGTTCGCCAACATCCGGCTGCGCAACCTGCTCGTCCCCGGCGTCGAGGGCGGCGTCAGCATCCACTTGCCCAGCGGCGAGCAGATGTCGATCTACGATGCCGCCATGCGGTACAAGCAGGAGCACACGCCGCTCATCATCCTCGCCGGACGCGAGTACGGCACCGGCTCCTCGCGGGACTGGGCGGCCAAGGGCACGATGCTGCTCGGCGTACGCGCCGTCATCGCCGAGAGCTTCGAGCGCATCCACCGCTCGAATCTCATCGGCATGGGCGTCGCGCCGCTGCAGTTCCAGCCGGGCGAGACGGCCAAGTCGCTGGGACTCACCGGCCGCGAAGTGTTCGAGATCGAGGGGCTCGCCGGCGGCGAGGCCAAGGAAGTCACCGTCAAGGCAACACCCGCCGATGGCGGCGGCAAGGCGATCAGCTTCAAGGCCCGTGTCAGGATCGACACGCCGAAGGAGCGGGAGTACTACCGGCACGGCGGGATCCTGCAGTACGTGCTGCGCCAGCTTGCCGGCTCCGCGCGCCCAAGCTGACCGCGGCGCGGCCCGACGCACGCTTTTTTGAGCGCGGCTCATGCGTCTGGCTGTGTTCGACCTCGACGGCACGATCACCAGGCGTGACACGCTCGCGCCCTATGTGCTCGGGTATGTCCTGCGCAGGAGATTGTGGCGACTCCCTGCCCTGCTGTTCGTGCTGCCCGCAGTGCTCGCTCACGCCGTCGGCCTGGTCGATCGCGGCGGCCTGAAGTCGGTTTTCATCCGCGCCGCCCTGGGCGGCTGCCGGCGCGAGGATCTCGAGCGCTGGACGGCGACGTTCATCGAGCGCCTCCAGTCGCGCGGCCTCTTGCGGCAGGCGCTCGAGGCAATCCAGGTGCACGCCCGCGCGGGTGATCACCTGGTCCTCCTGAGCGCGAGCACCGACCTCTACGTGCCGGCCCTCGCGCAGGCGCTCGGCTTCCAGGAAGCCCTCTGCACCGGGTTGCGCTGGAAAGGCGAGCGCCTCGGGGGCGCTCTCGTGACACCCAACCGGCGGGGCGAGGAGAAGGTGCGCTGCGTCGTTGCGCTGCGGGAGCGCTTCCCAGGCGTGCAGTCGGCGGCCTACGGCAATGCCGCGAGCGATATCCCGCATCTGAAGCTCGTCGAGCAGGGCGTGCTGGTCAACGGCTCGCGCAGGGCGCGGCGCCTCGCCGCGCGCCTGGGAATCACGTGCGTCGAGTGGCGCTGACTACATCGATGTGCGGATCTGCCAGAGCTCCGGGAAGAACTTGAGCTCGAGCGCCTTGGCGAGATAGGACACCCCGCCCGTGCCGCCGGTCCCGGGCTTGTAGCCGATGATGCGCTCCACCGTCTTCAGGTGGTGGAAGCGCCAGAGCTGGAACTTGTGATCGAGGTCGACCAGCCGCTCGGCGAGCTCGTAGAGATCCCAGTCCTTCTCGGCATTGTGATAGACGCCGAGCCAGGCGCCCGCCACCTGTTTGCTCGCGCGGTAGGGCTCGCTGAAGTCCCGTGTCAGATAATCCTCGGGGATGCCGTAGCCGCGGCGGCTGAGGAGCCGCAGCGCCTCGTCGTAGAGCGACGGTGACTCGAGCGCGCGCCGCAGCGCCTCGTAGGCCTTGGGGTCGCGCTTGTGCACATCCAGCATCTCGGCGTGCTTGTTGCCGAGCAGGAACTCCAGCATGCGGTACTGGAACGACTGAAAGCCCGAAGATCGCCCGAGCGCGTTGCGGAACGCCGAATACTCGAACGGCGTCATGGTCGAGAGAACTTCCCACGTGGAGATGAGTTGGGTCTGCACCCGCGAGATGCGCGCCAGCATCTTGAAGGAAGGATCGAGCTCGTCGCGCCGCACGCACTCGAGCACCGCCCCGAGCTCGTGCAGCAGCAGCCGCATCCACAGCTCCGAGGTCTGATGCACGATGATGAAGAGCATCTCGTCGTGCTCGAACGAGAGCGGCTTCTGGGCATCGAGCAGCTCGTCGAGGTGCAGGTAGTCGCCGTAGGAGAGCGAGGAGCCGAGATCCCAATGGATGCTCTCGCCGCTCAGGTCCCGCCGCTCGGACTTGTCGTAGCGCCGGGTGCTCATGGCGCTTCGTCCCCGAAGACCCATTCCGGTACGCGCCGCCAGCCGTCGAGCAGCTCCCGGTCGAGACCGCGGTAGTCGGGGCAGTGGCGCGCCACGCAGTGCCAGAAGCGAAGTGAGTGGTTCATGTGCTGAGTATGGGCGAGCTCGTGGATCATGAGATAGCGCACCACCGCCGGGCGCTGGAAGAGCAGGCAACAGTTGAGACTGATCGTGCCGCGGGTCGAGCAGCTGCCCCAGCGGGTGCGTTGGCGGCGGATCAGCACGCGTTCGTAGCTGAAGCCGAGGTCGTGCGCATATCGGCCGAGAATCGGTCCCAGCACCTGGCGCGCGTGCTCCATCAGCCAGCGGCGCAGCGCCTGGCGCATCGACTGGCTGTTACCGCCGCCGCCCGCCAGCGCGAGCAGGCCCGGTCCCGAGGCGGCAGCCCGCACCCGGCCGGAGCCGCCCGCCAGATGAACCCGCCACGTCTGCTCGCACGCCGGCAGTTCGATCTGCGCCGGCGGGAAAGGAACCGGCGGGCCTGCCCGGCGCCGCGCCTCCTCGCGCTTGCGCTCGATCCACGAGCGATGCCGCTCGAGGAAACGCTCCACCGCGCGTGCCGACGTCCTGAAAGGCACCACGACCTCCACTCGGCCGGTGTGAAAGACGCGCACCGTCAACCGCCGCGCGCGCTGGCTCTCGCGGACGCTCCACCCCTCGGTGGCGTCCTTGTCGGACCATAACGGCAACTGGGACGTCACCATATTGGAAATCGTGCACCGTGGCGGCAAAATCCCTGGCCACCCCATAATACCAGCCGACGGCGCGGCACAGGCGGCGCCAGGCCGGGAGATGCCGTGCCCGAGAGCGCAAACCTCGAAGTCCACAATCTGGTCAAACAGTATCCCGCCGTGACGGCCGTGGACGGGGTCTCCTTCGCCGTGCCCGAGGGGATCTGCTTCGGGCTGCTCGGACCCAACGGCGCCGGCAAGACGACCACCATCGAGATCATGGAGGGAATCCTGCCGCCCACCTCGGGCGAGGTGCGCTACCGCGGGGAGCCGCTCGGGCCGCGCTTTCGCGAGGAGGCGGGCATCCTCTTCCAGAAGACCGCGCTGCAGGAGTTCCTGACGGTCCGCCAGAGCGTGGCCCTCTTTCGCGGCCTCTACCGGCACGGCCTGAATGTCGATGAGGTGCTGAATCTCTGCGCGCTCGACAAGCTGGCGGGGCGCGACAACCGCAAGCTCTCGGGCGGCCAGCAGCAGCGCCTCCTGCTCGCGATCGCGCTGGTGAACGATCCGAAGGTGCTCTTCCTCGATGAGCCGACGACCGGCCTCGACCCGCAGGCGCGGCGCAACTTCTGGGAGCTGGTCGAGTCGATCAAGGCGCGGCGCAAGACCATCATCCTCACCACTCACTACATGGAGGAAGCGCAGCTCCTCTGCGAGCAGATCGCCATCATGGACCGCGGCCGCATCATCGCGCAGGGGCCGCCGCAGCGGCTGCTGCGCGAGCACTTCGCCGAGGTGCTGCTCGAGCTGCCGCGGCAGGAGTTTCCGGAAGTGGCGCGGCGGCTGCCGCTCAAGCTCATCGATGCCAGCGACCGCGTGGAGATCAGCACCGACGATCTCGACGGCACGCTGCGTACGCTGATGGAGGCGCGCGTGCCGCTGCGCAACCTGCGCATCCGTCCGGCGAACCTCGAGGATCTCTTCCTCGAGCTCACGGGCAAGGAGCTGCGCGCATGATCAAGCGGCTCCTGGCCGTCTGGCACGCGCGCAACCTGGAGTTCCTGCGTGACCGGCCGACGCTGCTCTTCACTCTGCTCCTGCCCCTCGGGATCGTGATCGCCATGGGATTCGTGTTCGGCGGGCCGCCGCGGCCGCTCTTCAAGGTCGGCCTGCTCGGCACCGGGGCCGGCTCCGCCCACCATCCCTTCCTCCACGAGCGCTACGTGCAGTTCGTGCCGGTCCAGGACGAGGCCGCCGGACTCTACGAGGTGACTCACCAGCGCATCGATCTGCTCCTCGATCTGACCGGCGCCGCCCGCTACTGGGTCAACACCGACTCGCCCAAGGGGTACATCGTCGAGAAGCTGCTCATCGCCTCCGACCCCGGCGCGCGCCGGCTGCCGGTCACGGGTCAGGCGGTCCCCTACGTCAGCTGGCTCTTTCCCGGCGTCCTCGCCATGAACATGATGTTCAGCTGCCTCTTCGGCGTGGGCTACGTCGTGTTGCGGTATCGCAAGAGCGGATTTCTCAAACGCCTGCACGCGACGCCGCTCAGCGCGTTCGAGTTCCTTACGGCGCAGGTCCTATCGCGGCTGAGCCTCATCATCTTCGTCACCGCGGTGCTCTACGCCGGGATCGGCGCCATCATCCACTTCCACAGCGCCGGCAGCTTCGCCCTCCTCCTCCTCATTGCCGTGATCGGATCGCTGTCCATGATCGCGCTCGGACTCACGGTCGCGGCGCGCTTCGCCAGCGAAGAGGTCGTCGGCGGACTCCTGAATCTCCTTACATGGCCGATGATGCTCCTCTCCGGCGTGTGGTTCTCCATCGAGGGCTCACCCCGCTGGGTGCAGTGGGTAGCCGACATCTTCCCCCTTACGCAAGTGATCGATGCGGCGCGCGCCGTGATGCTCGACGGCGCGGGTATTCAAAGGATCACGCCCAACCTCATCTATCTCGCGGTGACGACGCTCGTGTTCCTGGCCTTCGGCGCGTGGTCGTTCCGATGGAGGATCGATTGACCCGACCGATGAGCTTCTGCAGCGACAACACCGCGACCATCTCTCCGGAAATCCTGGCGGCCCTCTCGGCCGCCAACCGCGAGCCGGCCACACCCTATGGCGACGATCCCTGGACGCAGCGGCTCGATGAGGTCCTCGGCGATTTCTTCGGGACCGAGGTGCGCGCGTTCGTGGTGGCGACGGGCACGGCGGCCAACTCCCTGCCGCTGGCGACCCTGACGCCGCCCTATGGCGCGATCTACTGCCATCCCGAGGCCCACATCGTCTGTGACGAGTGCGGCGCGCCGGGTTTCTTCACCGGCGGCGCGCAGCTCGAGCGGATCGAAGGCGCGGCGGCGAAGCTCACCGCCGAGGCGCTGGCCGCGACGCTCGAGGGGCATGCGGTCTCGGTCCACAGCGTGCAGCCGGCGGCGGTGTCGATCAGCCAGGCCACCGAGCTCGGCACCGCGTACCGTCCCGCGGAAGTTGCCGCCATTTGCGAGGTCGCACGCACGCACGGGCTTCACGTCCATATGGACGGCGCCCGTTTTGCCAACGCGGTGACGTACCTCGGCTGTCATCCGGGCGATGTCAGTTGGCGGGCGGGGGTCGACGTCCTCTCCCTCGGCGCGACCAAGAATGGCGCGCTCGCCGCCGAGGCGGTGGTGTTCTTCCACCTCGGACTGGTGCGCGACTTCGAGCTGCGGCGCAAGCGCGCCGGTCACCTGCTGTCGAAGTCACGCTTCATCGCGGCGCAGCTCCTGGCGTACCTGGAGTCGGGTGTCTGGAAGCGCAACGCGGAGCGCGCGAACGCGCTGGCGCGCGCCATCGGCAAGGCTGCAGGCAAGCGTCTGCTTCACCCGGTGGAGGCTAACGAGGTGTTCATCCAGCTTGGCCGCGAGGGCAAGGCGGCCTTGCGGGCGGCAGGCTTTGAATTCTACGATTGGGGGGCGCCCGCTTCGGGCACCGCGCGCCTGGTCGCTTCCTGGGACCAGGACGAGCGTCACGTCGAAGCGCTGTGCGCGGCATTGACCACGAGCTAGATTTGGAGGCCGCATGGCAGCACGAGAGAGCCGCATGCTGGCGCTCGGTACGCCGGCGCCGGATTTCAAGCTCGCCGATCCGAGCGGCCAGCGCTTCGCGCTGCGCGACTTCGCCGGCTCGAAGGGGCTCCTGGTGGCCTTCATCTGCAACCACTGTCCCTTCGTCAAGCACCTGCTCGACGGCTTCGTGCAGTTTGCGCGCGAGTACGGCCCCAAGGGGATCGCCATCGTCGCCATCAACCCGAACGATGCCAGCTTGCGAGCGGAGGACAGCCCGCAGAGCATGATGCGGATCGCGGCCCAGAAAGGCTTCACCTTCCCCTACCTGGTGGATGACACCCAGGCCGCCGCCAAGGCGTACCAGGCGATCTGCACGCCCGACTTCTTTCTCTTCGACTCGGCCCTGAAACTGGCCTACCGGGGCCAGTTCGATCCCAGCCGGCCGGGCAACGGCCAGCCGGTGACGGGCAGCGACCTGCGTGCCGCGACCGACGCGCTGCTGGCGGGCAAGCTCCTCGGCAATCAGGTCCCGAGCGTCGGCTGCAGCATCAAATGGAAGCCGGGCCAGGCGCCCGAGTGGGCCTGACCGCCGGGCGACTCAGAGCTCCCGCAATCCGTCCGTCACCGGCATGCGCGCGGCGCGCATCGCCGGGAAGAGTCCGCCGACGAAGCCGATCGCGAGCGCCCACTTCAGGCCGCTGGCGAGCAGCGCCGGCGTCACGCGGAACTCGAACACCACCTGACTGAAGTTCGCCCCGAGGGTCGAGGCCGTGTAGTGATCGAAGAGGGCCCAGGCGATGCCGGCGCCGATCACGCCGCCCGCGAGCGCCAGGAGCAGAGTCTCGATCAGCACCGAGACCACCACCGGCCCGCCGCGGAAGCCTATCGCCCGCAGGGTCGCGATCTCGCGCGTGCGCGTGGCGACCGCGGCATACATCGTGTTGAGCGCGCCGAAGACGGCGCCGATGGCCATGATGACACCGACAGTGGTGCCGAGGATGCGGATCAGGCGCGTCAGCCCCTCCGACTGCTTGGCGTAATAGTCGCGGGTGCTGCTGACATCGACCTTGAAACGCGGATCGGTGGTGAGCGCCGTCTTGAAGGCCGCGAACTCGCTCGGGGTCTTCAGACGGACCGTGACCGAGTTGCGGCTGTCGCCGCGGCGGTAGGCGGACGCCACCACCTCGCTGTCGGCCCAGAGCTCGGAGTCATGCTCGTCGCCGGAGTCGAATTCCCCCACCACGGTCCAGGGCTGGCCGCCCAGGTTGAGCTTGGAGCCGATCGCGGTGCGCTCGAATTGCTTGGCCGCGCGCTGGCCGACGATGAGCTCGCGCAGACCGGGCGTGAACCGCCGCCCGGCCGTGATGTGCGCCTTGGGCCGCAGCGCCCACGCCTCATCCCCGATGCCCCGCACCTCGACGTTGGCGTCGAGGCCGCTGCTTTTCTTCGGCAGCGACGCCACCACCACCAGCTCCGGCGAGGCGATCGGCCGGCCCTGCGCGTCGTGCATCACCTGCGGCTCATCACCGATGCCGACCGTGGCGTCGTGGTCGAGAATGGAGTTCAACTCCGTCTGTGAGCCGCCGCGCAGGACGATGGCCGTATCGTTGCTGCCCGTCTCGACCAGCGTCGACTGAAATCCCTGTGCCATCGCGAAAAGCGCGACCAACACGCCGACCACGCCGGCGATCCCCACGACCACGACGGAGGCCGCCCCGAGCCGTTGCGGCACGGTGGCGATGCCGAGCTCGGTCACCGACCAGGTCTGGCGGCCGGTGCGCGTGAGGAGGAGCCACGCCACGAGCAGCACCGCGGCGAGCACCGCCGACCACCAGGGCAGCTTCACCAGGAGGACGACGAACGCCGTGGCGATGAGCAGGGTGAGAAGAGCCCAGCCGAAGTTGCGCATCGCGATGCCCTCACCGGCCCGAGAGCGCATCGACGATGCGCAGTTTCATGCCGCGGCGCGCGGGCAGCGCCCCGACCACCAGGCCGATGATGACCATGAGCACGATCCCCTTGATCCAGGCGCTGCCGCCCACCGGCAGTATCGGGATCTGCGGGCCCATCTTGGCCCGGATGCCGGTCACCGCGATCCCGGCGATGAAGAGGCCGATGGCGCCCCCGAGCGCGAGCAGCAGCAGCGACTCCGCCAGCACCAGCGAGAGCACGCTGCCGTTGGAGAAACCGATGGTCTTGAGGATGGCGAGCTCCGGAATGCGCTCGCGCACGGCCTGCGCCATGGTGTTGCCGGTCAGGAGGATGAGGGTGAAGAACACCGCGCCCATGATCGAGCCGACGATGAGGCCGATGTCGGCGAACTGGCTGACGAAGGAGGTTTGAAAGGCATCCTCGCTCTGGGTCTTGGTCTCGTGATCCGAGTTGGCGGACATGGCGTCGATGTCATGCGCGACGCGATCCGCGTCCTTCGGCTGGGCGATGCGCAGGATGTACCAGCCGGCCCTGCCGCCGCCGAACTGGGTCGCCTGATCGAAGTAGTCCCAGTTGAAGAAGAACGCGCCCTCCTCGCCCTTCAAGCTGGCATCGTTGACGTGATAGATGCCGACCAGATCGAAGGTCCAGGTGTTCGAGCCGTCCTTCTGCGGGAAGATGGTGGCCTGCAGGGGAATCTTGTCGCCGATCTTCCAGTGGTAGTGGTCGGCGAGCGACTGTCCCACGATGGCGCCCGAGCGGGTCTGGTGGAACGCCTTCAGCTGCGCCGCCGGCAACACCCACTCCGGATACAGGTCGAAGAAATTGGGCGCCACCGCCTCGGCCACGAGCTGGTTCTTCGGCTCCTGGTAGTAGCCGCCGAACCAGTTGGCATAGGTCGCGGCGCTCACGCCCGGCACCGCCTGGATACGCATCAGGAGGCTCGTCGGCAGCGACACGACGAAGCTCTCCTTCGACATCGTGATCATCCGCCTCGCGCCGGCGACATTGTGCCCGGCGTTGGTGAAGGCATCGCGCACCGAATTCAGCAGGCCGAAGAGCAGAAACGCCGCGATCACGGAAATGATGGTGAAGAGCGTGCGGGTCTTGCGCCTGAAGAGCGCCGACCAGACGAGGTGCAGGTATTTCACGACGCGGCCGCCTCCGCCTGCGCCGCTTCCTCGACCAGCGTGCCTTTGTCGAGATGCAGGGTGTGACTCGCGTACTCGGCCGCCTTCGGGTCGTGCGTCACCATGACGATGGTCTTGCCATGCTCCCGATTGAGCCGTTGCAACAGCGTCAGCACCTCAACCGCCGACTGCCTGTCGAGATCGCCTGTCGGCTCGTCACAGACGAGCAGTGTCGGGTCGGAGACGATCGCGCGCGCGATGGAGACACGTTGCTGCTGCCCGCCGGAGAGCTCCCCGGGCTTGTGCGCCGCCCGGTCGGCGAGGCCGACGAGCTGCAGCGCGACGGCCGCATGGCTGCGGCGCTTGGCGGCCGGCAGCTTCGTGAGCAGCAGCGGCAGCTCCACGTTCCGGGTGGCGGAGAGCATCGGCAGCAGGTTGTAGAACTGGAAGACGAAGCCGACGTGCGTCGCCCGCCAGCGGGCGAGCTCGCTCTGCCCGAGCTGGTCGATCCGCTTCCCCGCGACGGTGAGCGTGCCCTCGGTGGGGGAATCGAGGCCGCCGATCAGGTTGAGGAGCGTCGTCTTGCCCGAGCCCGAGGGCCCCATGAGCGCGAGGAAATCGCCCTGCGCGATGTCGAGGTTGACGTGGTGCAGCACCTCGATCTTCTGCGGGCCGCGGCTGTAGACCTTGCTGAGGTTGCGGATCTCGACCAGTGGGCTCATGGCAGTCACTCCCCTAGAGGCGCCAGAATCTCCGATTCGACCGGGCGCCCAAAGTGCGGTTTATCACCAGTTGATGTGACAGTTGTCACCCGGGCGGTGCTTACCCGTTGTCCGACTTCGCGCTGACGCGCGAGCCATCCCCGAGGCGGGCGGGAGGCGATCGCACGACGGACGTGCCGCCGGCGATGCCCTGCACGGCACGAAGGTCGCCCTGGCTCTCGCCGGGCGTCACGGAGGTCGCGTGCGCCTTGTCTCCCTCGATCACGAATACGACCGGGCCCCCGTTACGCTGCACGACGGCGGATGCAGGTACCCACACCGTGCCCGCCGGAAGCGATGCGGCAGGGCTCTGCTGCTCCCCTGAGGACTCCTGCAGGAACGACACCCGCACGCCCATATCCGGCAGGATGCGCGGATCGAGCTTCTCGAACGCAACGCGCACTTTCACGGTCGCCTTGCTCCTGTCGGCCGTCGGCACGATGGCGATCACGTGCGCCGGAATGTTCCAGTCGGGGTAGGCATCGAGCACCGCCGTAGCCGGCTGGTCCGGCCTCACCCGGTGGATGTAGGCCTCGTTGACATCGACGTCGACTTCGAGGGAGCTCATGTCGACGATGGTCGCGACCCCGGCCGCCTCGAAAGTGCCGCCGCCAAAGATGGGCGAGATGAAGTCACCCACCTGTGCGGCTTTGGCGATCACCACCCCCGAGAACGGCGCCTCGACGACGGTGTAATTTGCCTGCACCTGCGCCGCCTGCACGCCGGCGCGCGCCGATTCGACCTGGCGCTGCTGCGTCCTCACTTCGGCCGCCGTGGTGACCGCCAGTGTCTGGGCGGTCTCGTAATCCTGCTCCGACACCAGGTGCTGGCCGACGAGCGCCTGGTCCCTGGCGAAATCGCGCCGGTACTGCGCCAGCTGCACCTGATACTGGCGCAGCTGCGCCTGCGCGGCCGCCAACTGTGCTTTCGCCTGGTCCAGGGCGGCCCGCTGGACGCTGTCGTCCAACCGCGCCAGCACCTGGCCCCGGCGGACATGCTGGCCTTCGTCGAAGTAGACATGGGTCAGCTGGCCGGCAATCTGCGACGAGACCGTTGCCTCGCGTTCCGCGGTCACATAGCCGGTCGCCTGCAGAATCGCGGTCGGCGCCGCGGCGGCGGAGGCGGTCACCGCCGTCGCCGCGCTCACCTCGATCGCGCTGTTGCGGGTGTAGAGGAGCGCCGCCGCGACGGCGATCACGGCCACGGCGATGACGGCCCAGGGCCACCATTTGCGGTGGCCGGCGCCGGTCTCCTCGCGCTCGGAGCGATCGATCCTGAGCTGATGGATGAGATGAGCCTTGTCGGAATCGGGTGTCAAGCCGGAAATTCCCCTATCGGATACGGCACCCGCTCGCTGGCAAACGTCAGGTACTCGATGACCTGGCTAGTATAGCGCGCGAGGCCGCCGCCGAAACGCGTCAACTCGACGCTCGCCCGGCCGGAGAAGACCCGTACGACCAACTGCGCGATCGCCGTGACCGCGAGCGTCCAACTCACGATCCAGAACACGACCGCGAAGAGGAGCATGTAGAGAATGCGCACGCCGAGATCGCCCGGCGGCGCGACCGGCTGCGGTACGCCACTCATGACACCCCTCCCCTGCGGTAATGGTTATCCCGAGACGATCTCCGCCATGAGCCGCCTCGCCTGCGTGAAGTCGGGCGCGACGAGCAGCGCCCGCTCGAGCACGTTGCGGGCCGCGAGGGCCTCGCCGCGCGTGAGATAGTCCTGCGCCAGATAGGTGAACGCGTCCGCGGCGCCCCAGCCGGGCGGCCCCGCGGCCGGGCGGCTCTGCCGCTCGAACGCCCACACGGAGCGCTGCATCAGCGTGAACGCCTGTTGATCATCGCCGCCGAAGAGCCGGGGCCACTCGCGGGCCGCCAGCGCGCCGAGGAGCAGCACGCGCGGGTTGTCGGGTGCGAGCTTCAGCGCCTCGTCGATGCGGGCGCGGCTGCGCGAGGCGGCGAGCGGCGAGCGCCACGGATCGAGATTGCTCTGCAGCGCGAGACACGCCGATTGCAGCGCGAGCGCCTCGGCGGAGCCGGCATCGAGGTCCAGCACGCGATTGAGCCGGTCGACGCACTGCTGCGTGAAGGGCCACGCGCGCGCCTCGTCACCGCGCGCGAGCAGCGCCAGTCTGTAGGCGAGAAGCGCGCCGTAGTAGTTGCCCCATTTCTGGTCCTTCATGGCGTCCCCGTCCGCCATGCCGTCGGCCGACAGCGTGCCGCCGAGTGCAGCGAGGCCCGCGGAGTCCTGCTGGAAGTAGCCGTTCTCGATGCGGCGCTCGATGTGCAGCCAGCGCATGCTGCCCTGCGCCGCCGCCGTGGAGGGCACGGGAGCTGCGATCGCCGGTGCGACCGCGAGCAGGGCGATGAGGAGGACGTGCGCGAAGCAGGTCCCCGGCCGCAAGCCGCCCCCTTCAGTAGAATGCGCCGCAACCATGATCGGGAACGATACCACAGGGGCCCCGGCCGCGGCCCCCTCGAGGCAGGCGCCGTCGGAGCGGCGCCGCGCCGCGCCGCTCATCGACATCGGCATCAACCTGGCGCATGACAGCTACGACGCCGACCGCGGCTCCGTGATTGCGCGCGCCGGGGACGCGGGCGTCGTGCAAATGATCGTCACCGGCTCCTCCGTCGCGAGCTCGCGCCAGGCGTTGTCATTCTCCCGTCAACATTCCGGCCGGCTGTTCGCGACGGCGGGCGTGCACCCGCATCACGCAGCGGCATTCTCTCCGACCGAACTGGCGGAGCTTGCCGAGCTGGCGCTCGCACCCGAGGTCGTCGCCGTCGGCGAGTGCGGGCTCGACTACTACCGCAACTACTCGCCGCACGAGGCGCAGCAGCAGGCATTTCATCGCCAGCTCGAGCTCGCCGGCCGCTGCGGCAAGCCGGTGTTCCTGCATCAGCGCGATGCCCACGGGGACTTCATCGCCATCCTGCGCGAGCACTGGCCCGCGCTCGCGCCGGCGGGCGGGGTGGCGCACTGCTTCACCGGCAGCGCGGCCGAGCTCGAGTGTTATCTCGAGCTCGGGCTGGCGATCGGCATCACGGGTTGGATCTGCGACGAGCGCCGCGGTGCGCATCTCCTCGAGCTGGTGCGGCACATCCCCATCGGGCGGCTGCTCCTCGAGACGGACGGCCCCTATCTCCTGCCGCGCGACCTGCGCCCGAAGCCGCCCTCGCGCCGCAACGAGCCGGTGTATCTTCCGCACATCGCCGCCGTCGTGGCGCGTGCACGCGGCGAGGCGGTCGAGTCGCTGGCGCATGCCAGCACGCAGGCGGCGCGGCGGCTCTTCCGCTTGCCTGGAATCGACTTTAGTACATTCTATTAAGTATCTGAGAACATAGGAGAAGATTCGTGGACCTCGAGCAATTGCGTACCGCCATCGGCGCCGCCTGGCGCGGCTCCATCGTCGAGCGTCTCACGGCCTATGTGCGTATCCCGAACCAGTCGCCCGCGTTCGATCGGGAGTGGGAGGCCCACGGCTACATGGACGCCGCGGTGCAGCTCATGGCCGATTGGTGCCGTGCTCAGCCCGTCCCGGGAATGCGCGTCGAGATCCGCCGCCTCCCCGGCCGCACGCCTCTCCTCCTGGTCGATGTTCCGGGAGAGCTCCCCGGCTCGGCGCTCCTTTACGGACACCTCGACAAGCAGCCGGAGTTCACCGGCTGGCTGCCGGGCCTCGGCCCCTGGGAGCCGGCCATCCGCGACGGGAAGCTCTATGGCCGCGGCGCGGCGGACGACGGCTATGCCGTCTTCAGCTCCCTCACCGCCATTGCCGCCCTCAAGGCGCAGCGCGTGGCGCTGCCCCGATGCGTCCTCCTGATCGAAGCCTGCGAAGAGAGCGGCAGCATCGATCTTCCGGCGCATCTGACGGCGCTGGGCGATGCCCTCGGCGATCCCTCGCTCGTGGTATGCCTGGATGCCGAGTGCGGCAACTACGATCAGGTCTGGTGCACGACCTCGCTGCGCGGCCTCGTCGCCGGCCGCCTGCACGTGCGAGTGCTGCAGGAAGGCGTCCACTCCGGCATGGCGACCGGTATCGTCCCGACACCGTTTCGGATTGCCGAGCAGCTGCTGGCGCGGCTCGAGAATCCGATCAACGGCCACCTCCTCCCGGACGAGCTGGCTGTTCCGATTCCGCAGGACCGGCGCGCGCAGATCGAAGGCGCGGCGAGAGTGCTCGGCGAATCCGTCGCCGGCAAGCTGCCCTGGGCGGCCGGCGTACGTGCCGTCTCCAACGACCCGGTGGAGCTTCTCATCAACAGTACCTGGAAGCCGACTTTGGCGGTGACCGGAGCCGATGGGATGCCGCCGACAGGGTCCGCCGGTAACGTCCTGCTGCCCTTGATCACTCTTAAGCTATCGATGCGGCTACCGCCGACGTGCGAGCCAACACGTGCCGCACGCGCGGTGAAGGAGACGCTGGAGCACAATCCGCCGTATGGCGCCGAGGTGCGCTTCGAGTTGGAAGGCACAGCGCCCGGGTGGAACGCGCCGGCGTTCGCACCCTGGCTGGAAGAGTCGATCACGCATGCCTCGCGGCGGGTGTACGGACGCGAGGCGGTTCACGTGGGATGCGGCGGCACCATCCCCTTCATGGGCATGCTGGGGGAGCGTTTTCCGCGCACGCAATTCTTCATCACCGGCGTCCTCGGGCCGCACGCCAATGCGCACGGGCCGAACGAGTTCCTCCACCTGGAGTACGCCGAGAAGCTCACCGCCTGCGTGTCACTGGTGCTGGCCGACCACGCCCGGACGTTGCAGGGCGGCTGAGCGCTTCACCTATCTCATGTGCGCCATGTAGCTCGGCTTCACCGAGGTCTTGATCTTCTCCCAACCCTCGCTGAAGCCGGCCGCGGCGTCGGAGCCGTGCTCCATGCCCGGAAACTCCGCCCGCAGCGCATCGATCATCAGCGTCCACTTGGGCAAGCCCTTGGGGAACCGGCCCCGCCGGGTGAATACCACCCGGCCCTCGACGGGGACTTCTCCCGAAATCGCCTTCACCGCCGCGATGCGGTCATAGAGGCCGCTCTGCGGATTGGTGAAGGTGAAGCGCCGCGGCCCGTCCATGACCGTCCAATCGGCCATCTGATCGCCGCCGAAGATGTTGCCCTGCACGTCGCGCAGGTCGACGACCAGTACGCCGCGGGAAGTCAGCAGCAGGAAATCGACGTGGAAGCCGCCCCCCATTCCATCCGGCACCAGCACATCCACGACGTGGTCGGATCCTGTCGCAGTCACGGCCAGGCGCAGCGACTTGCGCGTGCGGTATTGCCGATACCAGCGCCACAGCCACGAGACACCAAACCCCAGCGCCGCGGCGGCCGCGATGAGAACCCACGCGGTCGGCGGCAGCTTCTCGATCTCATCCACGTCGACTAACCTCCGATACCCACGCCGTCCGCCAGTGCGTCGCGCAGCGATGCCAGGTCGGCATCGATCTCCGTGCACTCGGTCGGCCGGGCGAATAGCTTAGCAAGCGATTCCGGCACCGCGACCGGTCGGCCGATCAGGGGCTCCACGGTCTCGCGGAATTTTGCCGGATGAGCGGTCGACACCAACACCCAGCGGCCGTTGTCGCGGCGCTCGGCGGGCAGCCGCGCATAGGCTTCGGCGGCCGTGGCCGTATGCGGGCACCAGACCTGGCCGAGCTCCTGGTATCCGGTCCGTATCCGGGCACGGATGGCCTCATCATCCACGGTGTAGGCGCTCACGGCGGAGCGGATCTCACCGAGCTGCGGATAGAGCGCGCGCAGGCGCTCAATGTTGCTGGGGTTGCCGACGTCCATGGCGGATGCCAGCGTGGCGATGCTGGGGCGCGGACGCCATTCACCGGTGTCGAGAAAGTCCGGCACCGTGCGGTTGGCGTTGTGTGCCAACACGACGTCCGCGATCGGCAGCCCGAGGCGGCGCGCCCAGATGCACGCCACCACGTTACCGAGGTTGCCGCTCGGCACGATGAAGGAGGCCCGCTCGCCATGGGTTCTGAAGACCGCGAGACTCGCGGCCGCGTAGTACACGGCCTGCGGCAGCAGCCGCCCGAGATTGATGCTGTTGGCCGACGAGAGCGCACGCTCCTCGTGCCAGGCGCGGTCGAGGAACGCCTGCTTGACCAGCCGCTGGCAGTCATCGAAGGTGCCGCGCACCGCGAAGGAGCGCACGTTGCCGCCCCAACAGGTGAGCTGCCGCTCCTGCGTGGGCGAGACCAGCCCCTTGGGGAAGAGCACGGCGACTTCGATGCCCGGACGCCCGTGGAATGCGGCCGCGACCGCCCCGCCCGTATCGCCGGAGGTGGCGACGAGGATCGTGAGCGGACGTGCCGCCGGCCCGCGCAGGCGGCCGAGGCAGGCGGCGAGAAATCGGGCGCCGAAGTCCTTGAAGGCTGCCGTCGGGCCGTGGAAGAGCTCGAGCACGGCGAGCCGCCCGCCGGCCCCCAACGCCACCACCGGCGCCGGAAAGTCGAACGCCTCGGCGCAGATCTCGGGCAGTGAGTGCCCGAGAGCATCGTCCGCGGCAAAGGGTGCCAGAAGCTTCGCGCCGACGCCGGCCAGGGTCTCGCGCATGCCGAACGAGCCGGGCTGGACGCGCGGCCATTCGGTCGGAACGTACAGGCCGCCGTCGGGCGCCAGCCCCTGCGCCAGGGCCTCGCCGAACCCGGCCGTCAGTTGCGCATCACGCGTGCTCTTGAACCTCATCGCGCTCATTCTTGTTCGCCCCGCTCCGCGACTCGCTCAACCGGACTCGACGATCCGCGCCCCATCCGCGCCGATGTCCACCAGCCACTCGTCGATGTGAACGGCGGCGGCGGTGAATTCCGTCCGCATGACCTCGAGCACCCGGTGGGCGTCCCTGGCGAGCGCCCAGGCGAAGAGCGTCGGCCCCGCCCCGGAGATCGAGCAGCCGAGCGCGCCCGCCTTCATGGCGGCCAGCCGCGCGCCCTGAAAGCCCGGTATCAGGGCCTGACGCTGCGGCTCGATGACGACGTCCTCGAAGGAGGCGCGGATCATGTCGAGATCGTTGGTGTAGCAGCCTGAGATGAAGCCGGCGAGATTGGCGGTCTGCCAGACGAAATCCGACAGCTCGACGCTGCGCTTGAGGATGGCGCGCGCCTGCCGGGTCGAGAGAAACATCCGCGGGTGCACGATGACGGCGCGGATCCCTGCGGGGACCGGGATCTGCTTCACCCGCGGATGGTCGATCCCGACGGTGAGCACCAGGCCGCCGAAGAGCGAGGGCGCGATGTTGTCGACGTGCAGCGAGCCGCTCGCCACCGCTTCGCCCTGCATCGCATACTTCAGCAACTCGAGCTTGCCGCGGGGCTGGGACAGCAGCGCATTGGCCGCGACCACCGCTCCCACGGCCGAGGCGGCCGAGCCCCCGAGCCCCGAGCCGAGCGCAATCCCCTTCTCGATGCGCATGGCGAAGCCGAAGCCCGGCTGCAGCGCCTCCTGCATGGCGAGCAGCGCGCGGCCGGCGGTGTTCTGCGCCGGATCGGTCGGGAGGCTCCCCGCCACGCCGGTGATCTCGGTGATGGTGACGCCCTTGGTCTCCGTGCGGCTCACCGTGACCCGATCGCCCAATGCATCCACCGAGAAGCCGAGGATGTCGAACCCAATGGCCACGTTACCGACCGACGCCGGTGCGAATGCGGTGGCCCAGTGCACAGCGTGGGTCAAAGCCGCGCCCCGAGATAAGCGGAGAGGCGCAGCAGGTCGGCGAACACGCCGCCGGCGGTGACCTCGGGCCCGGCTCCAGGCCCCTGGACGATGAGCGGGTTGTCGCAATAGCGGCGGGTGGCGAAGCGCACCACGTTGTCGGTGAGCGCGATGTTGGCGAAGGGATGTTTCGCATCCAGCTCCACGAGGCCGACCGTCGCGACCCCGGGCGCCCGCTGACCGGCGGCGGCGCGCCCGCAGGTCAGGCGGCCCACATAGCGCAGCACCTTGCCGCGCGCGCGGGCGGCATCCAGCCGCTCGCGCATCGCCGCATCGTGCCGCGGCAGGCGCGTCATGAATTCCTCGATGGAGCCGCTCTCGAGTCCCGCGGGCACCAGGCTCTCCACCTCGACGTCGGCGAGCTCGAGCTCGAGGCCCATCTCGCGGCCGAGGATGATGAGCTTGCGGGCGACGTCCATGCCGGAGAGGTCATCGCGGGGGTCGGGCTCCGTATAGCCTCGCTGGCGCGCATCCCGCACGATGTCGGAGAACGCCGTGCGTCCGTCATAGATGTTGAAGAGATAGGCAAGCGTTCCCGAGAAAATGCCCTCGACGCTCGTGATCTCATCGCCGGTCTCCCGCAGGTCGCGCAGCGTGTGCACGACCGGCAGCCCGGCGCCGACGGTTGCCTCGTATAGGTAATGCGCGCCGCCGGCGCGCCGCGCCTCGTGCATGGCGCGATAGTAAGAGAGGTCGGCGCTGTTGGCCTTCTTGTTGGGGGTGACGATGTGCATGCCGGCGCCGAGCCACGCCGCGTAGCGTCCGGCGACATCGGCGCTCGCGGTGCAGTCGATGATGACGGAATGCGGCAGGTAGTCGACGTGCACGTGCTGGATGAAGCGCTCGAGATCGGCCGCCACGCCCTTCTGCTCGTACTCCTGCCGCCAGCTCTGGAGCGCCACGCCGCTCTCGGCGAGCACCATGCGCCTCGAGCCGAGAATGCCCCGCACCCGCAGGTCGATCTTGAATTGCTCCCGCAGCCGCGCGCTCTGGGAGGCGAGCTGGTCGAGGAACACGCGTCCGACGGTACCGGGACCTATCACGCCGATCGAGATGGTATGCGGTGAAAGATAGAGCCCGGAATGGATCGCGCGTAATGCGCGCGCCGCGTGGCGGCCGTCGACGACGACGGAGATGTTGCGTTCCGAGGCGCCCTGAGCGATGGCGCGCACGTTGACGCTCGCCACGCCGAGAGAGTTGAAGAGCTTCGCCGCAACGCCCGGCGTCCCGGCCATGCCGTCGCCGACGATGGCGAGGATCGCGAGGTCCGGATCGATCTCGACGCTCTGGATCTGGCCCTCTTTCAGCTCCCGCTCGAACGCCCGCCGCACCAGCTCCGCGGCGCGCTCCGCCTGCTCGTGCGGGATGGCGCAGCAGATCGAGTGCTCCGAGCTGCCCTGGGAGATGAGGATGACCGAGATGCCCTCCTCGCGCAGCGCACCGAAGAGCCGGTGCGCGGTTCCGGGCACGCCGATCATGCCCGCGCCCTCGAGGTTGATGAGCGCCACCCGCTCGATGCTGGTGATGCCCTTCACCGGCAGCGCCGAGGTCGGCTGCGCGCAGATGAGCGTGCCGGGTTTCTGCGGCGCGAAGGTATTGCGGATCCAGATGGGAATCCCACCGCCCACGGCCGGCGCCATGGTCTGCGGATGGATCACCTTCGCCCCGAAGTAGGCGAGCTCCATCGCCTCGTTGTAGGTGAGCGAATCGATGACGGTCGCATCGGGCACCCGGCGCGGATCGGCCGAGAGAACTCCGTCGACGTCCGTCCAGATGTGGATCTCCGCGGCATCGAGCAGAGCGCCGAAGATCGAGGCGGAGAAGTCGCTGCCGTTGCGGCCGAGCGTCGTCTGCACGCCGCGCGGGTCCGAGGCGATGAAGCCGGTGATGATCAGGGTGCCCTTGAAGTCGCGGTCGACCAAATCCGAGAGATTCGTCCGCGACTTCGCCCACTGCACCCCCGGACCCAGGGGACCCCATTCGACGACCACGACCCGGCGGGCGTCGATCCACTGCACGGGGCCGCGCTGGTTGCCGTGTTCCTCGTAGAAGCGGTGGAAGAGCTTGGTCGACCAGATCTCGCCATACCCGACGATGAGGTCGCTGACGTTGCGCGCGGCCGCGCGGGTGAGCTTCACCGTGTGCAGGATGCCTTCGAGGTCGTGACAGTCGCGGTCGAAGCCGGCGAGATAGAGCCGCGCGGACTCCGGGCTGAGAAGCGTCTCCGCGATCTCCGCGTGCCGCGAGCGAAGCGAGCCGAGCTCTACGCGATAACGGTCGTCCTGCCCCTCCGCAAGCGCTACCAGCCCCAACAGAGCATCCGTGACGCCTTTGCATGCCGAAAGCACGACGCCGACACGCGCGGCCGGGAGGGAGTCGACGATGTCCGCGACGCGGCGGAAGCAGCCGGCGTCGGCGACGCTCGAGCCGCCGAATTTATGCACGACCCAGGGAGCGGAATTGGGCATGTATTGCAATGGACCAGTGGCAAGGCGCTGCGACTCTACTGACGAGCCCGAGTGCGCGCAATGAGGTTCACGGCATAATCACACGAATGGATTCCGAACTCGGACCCCTGCTGCCTCTTTTCGAGCGCGAGCGGGCCGCCGGCCGCCCGGTGGCCCTCGGCATCCTGGCGCGCACGCGGGGCTCTACCTACCGCAAGCCGGGAGCGATGCTGCTCATCGCGGGTAACGGCGAGTACGCCGGGCTGATCTCCGGCGGGTGCCTGGAAGGGGACATCGGCGAGCGAGCCCGCGGGGTGATCCAGACCGGCCGGGCCGCCCTGGCGAGCTACGATCTGCGGAACTCGAACGATCTCCTCTGGGGCCTCGGCCTCGGCTGCGAGGGGGCCATGCACATCCTGCTGCTGCGGGTGGGTCCGCAGGAGGAGTGGCAGCCGATCCGGCATCTGGCCGCGGCGCTGAGCGCCCATGCCCCGACCGCCATCGCAGTGGTGGCCGAATCCAAGGACACCGACGTGCCGGCCGGCGCGCTGCTCCTGCCGCCGGCCGCCGGCGAAGCCGCGATCATCCTGCCCCGGTCGCTGGCCGCGGGTGCACGGGCGGCACTCCTCGAGCCCGGCGTCGCGGCCGCCCTGGCCGGCGCCCCGAGCGCCGGCGCCGTCGGCTGGGTGGAGGGTCCCGGCGGCCGCTGGCAGCTGTTGCTGCTGCCCCTGTCCCTGCCGCCGCGGCTCCTTCTTCTCGGGGCCGGGCCGGATGCGCTGCCGGTGGTCGACTTTGCCGCGCGCCTGCAGTGGCGCGTCACCGTGGTGGATCATCGCCCGGCGTATGCCGTGCCGGCCCATTTCCCGTCGGCCGAGCGCGTATTGCTCGCGCGTCCCGAAGAGATTGCGCAGGCTCTGGATCTCAGCCGGTTCGCCGCGGGGGTGGTGATGAGCCATCACCTGCCGTCGGACCTCGAGTATCTGCGTGCTCTGAGCGCGAGTCCCTTGCCGTACATAGGGCTCCTGGGCCCCGCCGCGAGACGTGAGAAGCTGCTATCAGAGCTGGGGGCGGGGGCAGAACGTCTGCGGCCACGTCTGCGTGCACCGGTGGGTTTCAACTTAGGAGGCCGGACGCCGGAAGCCATCGCGCTCGCGATCGTTGCGGAAATACATGCGTTCGTACACGGTACGCACAAGTGAGGAGCCGCAGCCCATGAATGAGCTCGAGATCATCCGCTCCCAGCTGAACGTAGAGCAGACACATGCGGCTGAAGTCGCCAATGCGTGCGCGGCGGCGTTCGGGTTGGATGTAACCGCCGCGCCAAGCGAGGCACTAACGCTTTTTCGTGAGGCCTGCGTGAGCTACCTCGTCCGGCTGCTCGCCCGGTTCGAGGAGCGTGACCAGACCCTGTCGGAGCTTTTGGCTGCGCGGCAATCCCGGCCCGGCGAGGCCGCCGCGGCAAGTGTGCAGCCGCTCGCTATTCTCATCAGCCGCCCCGGCACCAGCCGCGAGGCGCTCTCGCGGCTCGAGGCGGCGCTCGCGGCCGGCGAGTCGCCCGCGGCGCGCGGCAGCTGGCAGGAGTTCGGCCGCTTCTTCAACTCGGCGTGGGTGCCCCGCCGCGCCGCGCTCGAAGGGGCGCTGGCGGAGCATCTGGACGTCGCGGACTGGCGCACCGTGTGCGCAATCGACGCGGACTCGATACTCGATGAGCGCACGCGGTTAGCGCGCGTCGCCGCGCAGCTGCCCGCCGGGATCGAGCTTTCACGGGTGCCGGCGCCCATCCGGTCATGATCGAAGCCAGCGACGCCGAAGGCCTTCACGCCATCCTGCTCGCCGCGGGCGCATCCACCCGTTTCGGCTCCCCCAAGCAGCTGGTCCGCATCGGCGACCGCCCGCTCCTCAGTCTCATCGCCGGGCGGGCCGCCGAGGTCGTGGGGCACGCCCTCCTCATCGTGCTCGGCGCCGGGGCGGCGGAGCTCGCACCGCTTCTCAAGCACTCGCCGGGCTCGACGGTGGTCAATCGGGATTGGCGCGAGGGGCTCGCGAGCTCGATCCGTACCGGCGTCGCCCGCCTGCCGCCTTCCTGCGCCGGCGTGATGTTGGTTCTGGCCGATCAGGCCTGTGTCACGGCGGAGGATCTGCGCCGCCTCGCCGGCGCCTGGCGGCGCCAGCCGCTGGGGGTCGCCGCGGCGCAGTACGGCGCCACCCTCGGCGCGCCCGCGATCTTCCCACGGCATCTCTTTACCGAGCTGAGCGAGCTCCGCGGCGACAGCGGCGCCCGGGTCCTGCTGAAGCGCCATGCGGACAACCTGGTGAGGGTGCCGATGAGCAGCGCGGCCTTCGACCTCGATACGCCCGATGATCTGCTGCAGCTCGAGAGGTCCTAGTCCTTCTCCCGTGGAACTCGAATATCAAGTAGATTTTAGGCTTAACTTGCTGAAATATGACGAATATCGTCGTCACGGGAGCCGCTCCCCGATTCCGGGCTCGCGGCAATCCTGGCACTCATAACCTGCGGCGCGGGAACCCAAACCACACGGTATTTAGAGCCCCG
>Ga0335075_10001055_pt1 | contig 46515 bp, 37 predicted proteins | sample Lox_Sample_24_FD_206723 | JGI IMG/M metagenome (GOLD analysis project Ga0335075, IMG submission 206723) | Soil microbial communities from Loxahatchee National Wildlife Refuge, Florida, United States - Lox_Sample_2.4 | ecosystem: Environmental > Terrestrial > Soil > Wetlands | place: USA... | reverse complement strand
GCTGCAGCGTCAGCGACTGGTTCGGCACGTACTTGACGAACTCGAACGGCCCGGTGCCGACGAGGTGGAACTGGATGTCGCTGCCGTACTTCTTGATCGCCGTTGGCGACTGCATGCCGAGCACCGGAGTTGCCAGGTTGGCCAGCAGCGGCGCGTAGGCGCTGGTGCAGTGCACCTGCACCGTGTAGGCCGCCGTCGCGGTGGCCGACAGGCAGGTACCGAGGGACGTTATCGCGCTGACCGACTGCGTGCTCTTGGCCGTGATGAAGTTGAAGTTGGCCACGACCGCGGCCGCGTTGAACGGCGTGCCGTCCTGGAAGCTCACCCCCTTGCGGAGATTGAACGTGTACGTCAGGCCGTTCGCGGATTCCGTCCAGGACGTGGCCAGGTCCGGGGTCAGCGCCCCGGACGGCGTGGCCCAGACCAGCGTCTGGAAGATGTTGACGTCGAGCGACTCCACGGTCTGCGAGCCGGTGATAGCCGGGTCGAGGTTGTCCGGGGTCTGGCCCCAGCCGATGGTCAGGTCGGTGGCCGATCCCGACGCGGAGCCGGACCCCGACGACCCGCCGCAGGCCGCGGCGACCAGCGCGATCGCAGCGGCCAGGACAACAAACGTTAGTCTTCGCGAGCCTGGGTTTTTCACGGTTCGGGCCTCCTTGGGACGGCGCCGGCCTGGCTTTGCCGGCGGGCGCGGGGATGACGGGTTCGGGCGGGCGAGCCGGGCATCGGTGACCCGGGCCAGCTCCCGGGTGGCTACCTCATGGCCTGCGCTGACGGAATCGATATATGAGGGTGCCGCGCGGGCCAGCCGGTGCAGGCTTCCAGCGCGCAGGCAACGTCGAGCAGGGCGTTCTCGGCGAGCCGGGCGCCCAGCAGCTGCACGGCCGTGGGCAGGCCGCTGCGCCCCCGGCCGCTGGGCACGCTGATCGCTGGCATGCCGGCGGTGACGCTGGCCAGGTTGACCCGCTGCGGGTACGCGATGCCCAGCAGGCCGGCGAAGCTCTCGTCGGCCGGAGTGGCCACGGTGCCGAGCATGGGCGCCACCAGCGCGTCGAACGGGCAGGCGAGCTCGTCGAGCGCGACGACGATGTGCCGCCGGATGCGCTGGGCCCGGATGTAGTCACGCGCTGGCAGGGCCTCCGCGGCCAAGCGGTGCACGCGGGCCTTGGTGGCACGCAGCTCGGCCGCCCGCCCGGAATCGAGGAACTCGTCGAACGCCGCACTGATCTCGGCGGCCATGATGACCTCGGCGACTTCGGCGTAGGGGAAGTCCGGAAGCTCGACCTCCTCGACGGTGCCCAGCTCGGCGAGCCGCGCCACGGCGCTCTCGAAGTTGGCCCGGACCTCGTCCTGCACCCCGTCGAACGACCCGGTGACCACGCCGATCCTGAAGTGATCCCGGCGGGCCGCCCGGCCGCTGTAGCGGTAGGGCTCAGCCAGGCTGGACGGGTCCCTGGGGTCCAGACCGGCAATGGCCTCCAATACCAGCCCGCAGTCGTCTGCGCTCCGGCACATCGGCCCCAGCCGGTCGAAGGACCAGGCCAGCGCCATCGCCCCGAACCGGCTGACCCGGCCGTATGTGGGGCGCAGGCCCGTGATGCCGGTCCACGCCGCGGGCATCACGATCGAGCCGCCGGTGTCGCTGCCGATCGAGAACGGGACGGCTCCCGCTGCCGTGGCCGCGGCCGGGCCGCTGGACGATCCCCCGGTCCAGGTGCTGGTATCCCAGGGATTGAGCGCGGGGCCGGTCAGCGATGCGTCCGGGCGGTCGTAGCCCATGCCGCCTGCCAGCTCGACCGTGGCCAGCTTGCCGAGCAGCACGGCCCCGGCGTTGCGGAGCCGCTCACCGACGGCGGACTCGTAACCGAGGACCTGGTCCCGGAAGGGGGCAGCGCCCCACGTCGTCGGCGCGCCGGGCGCGGCGATAATGTCCTTCAGGCCGTAGGGGATGCCGTGCAGCGGCCCGCGGTCGACCCCCCGGGCGAGTTCGGCGTCGGCCATCGCAGCCTCGTCGAGGGCGCGCTCCCGGGTGATAGCCGCGACCGCGTTCAGCGGCCGCCCGACCTCCTCGAGGCGGTCCAGGAAATAGCGGGTCAGGCCGACGCTGGTGACCTCGCCCGAGCGCAGCAGGGTCCCGAGCTCGCGGACAGGGCGGAACGCCGGCTCCGCGGTCACGCGCGTTCCCGTGGGCCGCAGCCGTTCACCGTCATCGGCTCGTCGCTGTTGCGCAGCGGGTAGCGCCGGAGCGTCCGGGCCGCCTGGACCAGCGCGAGGACGGCGTGTTCCAGCTCGGCCACCTGAGCTTCAGGGACAACGGGCCCCTGGCTCTGCATAATCAGCCTCGTGGCCTGGGCAGCGATCTCTGCCTCGGGCGACCGTTCGGCCGCGCCCGCGCACGCGGCAGGCGCCCCAGCTAGGGAGGAACCGTTATGTCCGGATCCGCTTTGCATCTGCTTCACCCGTGCAGCTCCTCTGTGCGCCCACTCGGGTAGATTAAGCCAACATAACTTATAATGAAGGTCCTTCAATGAAATGACATACAACGATAGTGTAAAGAGTGACGGGCCGCAGCCGCCGCCCCGAGGCAAGCCCGCCTCTCACCCGCACGCCGCCGCCGGGTCAGCGGGCGGCCACCTCCCGGCGGACTCCGGCGACCCTGCGCCCGGCGAAGCCGCCGCACCAGCCGCCGCACCCGCGCACGGCGGTAAGCCGCTGACCGGGGACGCCAAGGCCCGTGCGGACGCCCGGTCGCTGGGCCAGCTCGTCCGCTCGATCCGGCTGAGCCGGGGAATGTCGATCGAGGGCCTGGCCAAGGCGGCCGGCGTCAGCGCTGGGGGCATCAGCCAGATCGAGCGGGGCGTCGGCAATCCCGCCTTCACCACGCTGGTGAAGATCGCCTACGGCATGCAGGTGCCGGTGGGCAGTTTCCTGCAGACAGACCAGGAGCCGCCCGGCCTCGTGGTGCGCAAGGAGCACCGCAAGCGGCTTGTGCCGAGCGAGGGCCTGATCTACGAGTTGCTGACGCCCGATCTCAAGCGCCGTCTTGAGGTGCTGCGGGTGCAGATCAGCTGCGACTTTGACAACAGCGAGCGCCCGTTCGTGCACGAGGGCGAGGAGTGCGTGCACATGCTGGAGGGCGAGCTGCTGATCTACATCGGCGGCGATGAGTATCACCTGGAAGAGGGCGACTCGATCACCTACGACCCGACAGTGCCGCACTGGTACCGCAACCCGTTCCCGCGCCCGGGAATCATCTTCAGCGCGATAACGCCGCCGTCGTTCTGAGCGGGCAAGCCCGGGCATGGCCTGCTCCCGGCCGGGGCGCTGAGCGCCCCGGCCGGTGAAGGGTCGGCTGCCCCAGCGGCCGGACCGGTCATCTCGCCGCCGCGGTCGCGGGCGTGTGTCCGGCCTGGACGGCGCCCGCCTGCGCGGTACCCGCCTGCATGACGAGCCGCAGGTCGCGCAGCGCGGCGATGTCGGTGAGCGGGTCGCCCTGCACCGCGATCAGGTCGGCCTCCAGGCCCGGCTTGACCGAGCCGAACTCGTGCTCGCGCCCCATGACGGCCGCGGCACGGCTGGTCGCGGCCTGGATGGCAGACATCGCCGGGATCCCGCTCCGGCACAGCAGCGCCACCTCCTCCGGCAGCGCGTCGAACGGGGTGAACCGCCAGCCCGCGTCGGTCCCCGCGACGATCGTGACGCCGGCCTCGTAGAGCCGGCCGACATGGGTGATGTTGTCCGCCAGCATCATGTCCCACCGGCGCAGGTACGCTTCGTCATCCGCCGTCAGCGTCTCCTTGGCCTGCGTAGCCCGGATGCAGTAGCTGCCCACGGAGAGCGTCGGGGTGATCGCCACCCCCGCGGCGGCGAGTTTGTCGCCGACCGCGGGCACGTACTCCTGATGTCCCGCGTCGTCGAGCATGAACCAGGCGTGCTCGATCTGGTCCGCGCCCGCGTCGATGACCTGGTCGATGGTCGTGGCGTTCAGGCAGTGAATGGTGATCCGCCGGCCGAGCCGGTGTGTCTCGTCGACCATCGCGGCGTACTCCTCCGGCCGGAAGGCAGGCAGCCAGGAGATGGTGTTCGCGGTGCCGCCGCCGCTGCCGAGCACCTTGATGAAGTCCGCGCCGCTTTTCACCAGCGAGCGGATCTTGTGGCGCAGGCCCTCGGGGCCGTCGGCTTCGCCGCCGAAATGCCAGCCGTGCCCGCCGGTGATCGTGACCGGTGCCCCGGCGAGCACCATCCGGGAGCCCCGCCCGTACCCGAACTCGTGCGTGCGCCGCACGTGGAACGCCGTGTCGCCGCGGGAGCCGACGTCCCGGATCGTGGTGATGCCGGCGTCCAGGGTTTTCTCGGCCGCGACGGCGGTGTGCGCGCCGATCACGCCGTCTGGCTCGCGCATCCACTGGTCGGCCGGCGTGCCGTCGCCGGGCTGGTTGAGGTGCACGTGCATGTCGATCAGGCCGGGCAGCACGGTGCAGTCCGGCAGGTTCAGGATCTGCTCCGCCTCGTCCAGGATTCCGGCCGGCGGCTCGCCCTGCAGGACCGCCTCGATCTTCGTCCCCCGCACCACGATGACCGGGGCCTCCAGCGGCGCCTCGCCCGACCCGTCGATCAGCCGCGCGGCCCGGATAACGGTCACTGAGCCGGTCGTCATCTGCACTCCTCATCTCTTCGGTTCATCTCGCCGGTGCCTCGCCTAGTGGGCCTGGTAGAAGAAATCGTCGCCGCCGCCCTCATACTCGATGCCGCTGATCTGGCTGGAGAAGGACAGCAGGTCCTCGTTCATGTACATGGGGATCTCGTAGGCGTCGTTCATAATGATCTTCTGTGCCGCGAGGTAATCGGCCACCCGTGCCGATGAGGAGGTCGCGACCTGGCCGGCCTTCAGCAGCTTGGACAACGCGGGGTTGTCGACCTTCGTCCAGGTCGCGAAGTACTGGCCCGGCACGTACCACTGCAGCAGCTGCGCCGGGTCGGAGTTCGCGAACTCCAGCACGGTGAAGTTCTCCCCGCCGGAGGCGTTCAGGCTCTCCCACGGCGTGACCGCGTTGGTCACGATCGTGGACTTGACACCCTCGGTGCTCAGCTGCGCCTGCACCGCCTGGAGCATCAGCGGGGACACCGAGGCTGTGGACAGCGCGTTCAGCACCAGGGACAGCTGCTTGCCGCCCCTGGTCCATACACCGCCGACCTTCTTCCAGCCGTCGGCCGTCAGCAGCTGGTTTCCCTTGGCAGGGTCGAAGCGGTACTGCGTCACGTTCGCGGTGTAGGCGAGGATGCCTGGCTCCAGCGGGGTGGTGAGTTGCGGGTACGCCCCCTGGAGCGCGGTCTTTATCGCCGCGGGGCGGTTGATGTAGTAGGAGATCGCCTGCCGCACGGCGGTGTCGTTGGTGGGGAAGCGGTTCACGTCGAACGGCATGAACAGGCCCATGCCGGCGATGGGCACGGCGAGATCCTTGAACTGCGAGCTGTGCTCGAACCGGACATAATAGGCCGCCGGTGTGGATTCGATGATCTGTGCCTGGCCGCTCTCCAGCTCGCTGATGCGTGAGCCGTCGGTCGGCACGAAGTCGAACGTCAGCTTCGCGGCCTTGGCCGGCCCGTTCTGGTGCAGCGCCGGGGGCGACCAGTCGAACTTGGACCAGCGCTCGAGCACCAGCGACTCGTTCGCCACGTACTTGACGAACTTATAGGGCCCGGTCCCCACCAGGTGGAACTGGATGTTGCTGCCGTACTTGGCGATGGCCTGCGGTGACTGCATGCCGAGCATGGGCGTGGCCAGGTTCGCCAGCAGGGACGCGTACGGACTGGAGCAGTGCAACTGCACCGTGTAAGCGGCCGTCGCGGTGGCGGACAGGCAGGTCCCCAGGGACGCGATCGCGCTGACCGACTGCGTGGTCTTGGCGGTGATGAACTTGATGTTCGCGACGACCGCGGCCGCGTTGAACGGCGTGCCATCCTGGAAGATCACGCCCTTCCGGAGCGTGAACGTGTACGTCAGGCCATTCGGGGATTCCGTCCAGGATGTGGCCAGGTCCGGGGTGAGCTGCCCGGACGGGGTGGCCCAGATCAGCGTCTGGAAGACGTTGATGTCCAGCGACTCGACGGTCTGCGCGCCGGAGATGGCCGGGTCGATGTTGTCCGGGACCTGCCCCCAGCCGATGGTGATGTCGGCGGTCGACGCCGACGCGGAGCCGGACCCCGACGACCCGCCGCAGGCCGCGGCGACCAGCGAGATCACGGCAACGACGAGAACAAACGTTAGTCTTCGTGGACCTGGGATCCTCACGGAGCGAGCCTCCTTCGGACGGCGCCGTCCTGGCTATGCCGGCGCGGGAATGACGGGTTCAGGCTGCCGGGCCGGGCACCGGTGGCCCGGGCCAGCTCACGGCTGGCTGCCGCCGGGCCTGAGCTAGCGGGATGGATGCATGAGCGCGATAACTCCGCCGTCGCTGCGATCGGGCCGGCCGGGCATGGCCTACTCCGGCCCGGGGTCATCGCCGGCGTCATTGAGGTGGCGCCGGAACCAGTCGAGGATCAGCTCGGCCCGGGTGATCCGGTGCTGCGGCGATCCCGACCGGGTCAGCTCGTGGTTTTCGCCGGGGAAGCGGTACATGATCGGGTTGCGGCCCAGCAGCCGCAGCGCGACGAACAGCTCTTCGGCCTGGCTGATCGGGCAGCGGAGGTCGTCCTCGGAGTGCAGGATGAGCAGCGGGGTGGTCATGTCGCGCACGTAGCTGACCGGCGAGTGGCGCAGGTAGGCGCCCGGGTCGGTGAGGTGGTCCGGGCCCACGTAGCTGCGGATGAACCCCGCGATGTCGGCACTGTGCTCCATCGTCAGCAGGTTGTTGCAGGCGCGCTCGGAGCAGGCGGCGCGGAACCGGTCCGTGTGCCCGATCGCCCACGACGTCATGAACCCGCCGTACGAGCCGCCCAGGATGCCCAGCCGGTCCGGGTCGATCCAGCCGAACCGCTGGCACGCGGTCTCGACGCACGCGATGACGTCCGCGAAGTCCACGCCGCCCCAGCCGGTGCCGGGATCATGGGCGCACTCGGGCCCCCGGATCGCGCGGCCCCATTGCTCGCTGTACCCGGCGCTGCCGCGCGGGTTGCAGTAGATGACCCCGAACCCGGCGCCGGCCTGCAGCTGGAAGTCATCGACGAAGCGGTTGCCGTACTGGGTGAACGGCCCGCCATGCACGTTGATCAGCGCCGGGTAGCGCGTGCCGGCGTCTGCGCCGGCCGGCGCCATGACCCAGCACTCCACGTCGCTGCCGTCCGGCGACGTGGCCACGAAGCGCTCCGGGGAGACCAGCCTGAACGCGACGTCTGGTGGTTTGGTCAGCCAGGTCGGCTGGCGCTCCGCGCCCGCGGCGTCCGCACCCCCCGCGGGCAGGTCCACCACGGCCAGCTCGCCGGTGGACACCGGCGACCCGGCGACGAACGCGAGCGTGCCGCCCGCCCAGTCCCACTCGCTGACCCACCGGTCCCCGCCGACCACCAGCGCCGGCGACCCGGTGCCGTCGGCGGGCACCCGGTACAGGTGCACGTTACCGTGGTCCTCGACGGCGAACAGCAGGCTGTCACCCACCCACAGCGGGGGGATGGCGGTGCCGAACGGCGCGCAGTTCCGGTCCAGGCTCGCCGTCAGCACCTGCTCCTTGTCCGATGCCACGTCCACGACCATGACCTGGCGATTGCGCGGGCTCTCCAGCGGGGTCGGGTTGACGTAGCAGGCGAGCCGGTCCCCGTCCGGCGACCAGGACGGCAGCGAGCAGGCAGCACCGCCGCTGGTGACGCGGGTCAGCTCGCCGCTGCCGTCCGCGGGGACGACCCACAGGTCGACGGCCAGGTCCAGGTCCCAGTCGTCGTGCCGCCCGGAAGCGAACGCGAGCGAGCGGGAGTCGGGCGACCACGCCAGCCCCGCCGCCTCGAACGGCCCCGGCGTCACCGGCCGCGGCGGCGCGGAGCCGTCCGCGGCGACGACGAACACCCGGCCCGGCCGGTCGACCGTCCAGCCAGCCCCGTTGTAGCGGTAGAGCAGGCGGCTGATCCGCCGCGGCGGCATGTCCTGGTCGCGCGGCTTCTCTGCGCCGCGGCCGTAGCGTTCCGGGTCGGGATCGCGCGCTGCGAACGCGAGCGTCCCGCCGTCCGGGGACCACTCGAGCTCGGTGACCGGGGCGGCGGCCGTGCACACCACCTGCCGCTCGCCGCCGGCGGTGACCGGCAGGATGCAGATCTGCGACCGGCCGTCGTCGCCGACGGACGCGAAGGCCAGCCGCTGCCCGTCGGGCGACCACCGGGGCAGCACCTCCGACCCCGGCCCGGTGAACGGCCGCGGGCTGGCGCCGTCCCCGCTGGCCGGCGCCAGCCAGATCCGGCGGGCGTACCGGTTGGCCGCCAGGTCCGGGTCGGTCACCGTGAACGCCACCGCGGTCCCGTCCGGCGAGACCCGGGGGCTGCCCAGCTGGCGCAGCCTGGCGATGTCGGAGGGGATCATGACACGGCTCATCTGGCTCCTCCCGGAGTGTCATCGGTGCTGGCCGCGGCGGCCAGCCGCCTTAGAGCCAGCCCGGCGTAGAGCGCGGCTCCCGCGCTGAGCACGCCGTCGTCGAACGTGGCGTACTGGGAGTGGTTGTACGGCGCGGCGGCGTAGTCCGCGCCGGGCGCCGCGGCGCCGAGGAACACCATGGCCCCGGGCACCTCGGCGATAACCCGGGAGAAGTCCTCCGCGCCGGTGACCGGCCTGGCCATCGGCGCGAACGCCTCTCCGCCGAACAGGCCGGCGGCGGTCTGCTCCGCGAACGCCGCCTCGGCCGCGTCGTTGACCGTCACCGGGTACTCCTGGCTGTACACCGCGTCAACCTCCAGCCCGTGCGCGGCCGCGATGCCCTCGCAGACCCGCACGGTCTCCCGGGCGACCTTGTCGCGGACCTCCTGGGAGAAGGTACGGACGGTCGCGTCGAAGCTCGCCGTCTCGGGGATGACGTTGCGCCGGGTGCCGGCGTGGAACGAGCCCACCGTGAGCACGGCGGGCTCCAGCGGGTCGACGCTGCGCGTCAGGTACGTCTGCAGGGCCAGCGCCATCTCGCAGGCGGCCAGCACGGGGTCCCTGGCAAGGTGCGGCGCGGACCCGTGGCCGCCGGCCCCGCGCACGCAGACCTGCAGTGCGTCGGACGCGGCCAGCATCGGGCCGGGCCGGGTGGTGAACGTGCCGTGCGGCCATCCCGCCGACATCACGTGCAGCGCGTACGCCGCGACCGGACGCTCGCCCGCCGCGTCCAGCACCCCCTCGGCGATCATGTAACCCGCGCCGTTGCAGGCCTCCTCGCCCGGCTGGAACATGAAGATCACGCTGCCAGCCAGCTCCTCGCGCGCCTGCGCCAGGAGGTGCGCGGCGCCGACGAGCATCGCGGTGTGCAGGTCGTGCCCGCAGGCGTGCATCGCATCGTCGGTCCGGGACCGGTAGGGCACGCCGGTCTTCTCCTGGATCTGCAGCGCGTCCATGTCCCCGCGAAGCAGCACGGCCGGGCCGGGACGGGCGCCGCGCAGGACGCCGGTCACCGAGGTCAGCGCGCTGCCCGTGGTGATCTCCAGCGGAAGGCCGCCGAGCGCGCCGATAACCCGCTGCTGGGTGCCGGGCAGGTGCAGCCCGACCTCCGGCTCGCGGTGCAGCGCGTGCCGCAGCTCGGCCAGGTCGCCGCCGAGCGAGGCGGCCTTCTCCGTCAGGTTCATCATCAGCACCTGTACCCGTCTGCCGTTTTCGTTGCGGAATCTACCGGCTCTAGACTAGAAGTTCAATGAAGGAATCTTCAAGTAGATGAAGGAGAGACATGGCCGAGGCAACGTCGGCTGGACGCCCCTTGCTGGGCTACTGTGACCGTCTCACCTACCGGCAGGGCGAAGTGGTCGAACTGCGGGCGTCCGGACACGGTCTGGTCGATGTGAGCCTGGTACGCCTAAATCATCCGCCAGACGATCCGGACTGGCCAGTGCCGCTGACCTCGCCGGTGGACGCCGTTCCCGCGGTGCGTGCGACGGCAACGCCGCAGCCGGTATACCCGGGTTCGTACCTGCACGTCGATCACGCCGGCCCGCTTGCGTCGGCCAGGTCGCTGACCGCGTCGCTGTATGTGCTTCCGACCCGGCTGCGCGGCGGCCATCCGCAGGCGCTGATGTCCACCATCGACCCGGACGCTTCCGGGGGCTTCGCGCTGGTCATCGACGCCGACGGCAGCCTGGTCGCGTGCTGGGGGCGGGACGCCGCACCGGCCGGCCAGATCCGCTCGCCGGTGCCGCTGCTGCAGGGCTACTGGCACCTTGTGAGCGCCGCATTCGACGAGGACGGCACCGTGACCCTGGCGCACTCACCGGTCGCGGCGGTCCCAGGCGGCAGGGGCCGGTGGGCCGGCTCCGCGCAGGATTCCGGGCTCCGGCTGGCCAGCGAGCCGGCGCTGCTGATCGGCGCCGGCCGCCTGCCCGGCTGCCCACCGGTGGCCCGGCTGCCCGGCCAGCCCGGACTGGGGACCAGCTTCAACGGCAAGATCGAGCAGCCGGTGCTGATCGCTGCCGCCGTGCCCGCCGAGCGGCTGGCGTCGCTGAACCCCGGCACGGTAGCCGGCGCAGGCGAGCCGATCGGCGCATGGGACTTCGCGCTTCACCAGGCGACCGACGCCGTTGCGGACGTCAGCGGTAACGACCGCCATGGCGTCCTGGTCAACCGGCCGGCCCGCGCGGTCACCGGGGTGCGCTGGCGGCAGGACGTCCATGACTGGACGCGGGCCCCCGAGGAGTACGCGGCAGTCCACTTCCACGACGATGACATGGAGGACTGCCGTTGGCCGGTGACCGCCACGGTGCGGCTGCCGGACGACCTGCCGACCGGCGTATACGGCGTCCGGCTCGCCGCGGCCGACGGAACGGCGGCCGACGGAACGGCGGCCGACATCGTCCCCGTGATCGTCACGCCGGCCGCCGCTGCTCCTGGCAAGGGCGACGTTCTTGTCGTGCTGCCCTCTTTCACGTACATCGCCTACGCCAACGGCACCGGCAGCGGCGGCGACCAGATCGACTACGTGGCGGCCGGGCTGGCCGCCGGGCCCCCTCCGGCCCGGCCCGAGCACCGGCGGCTCGAGGAGTTCCCCGAGATCGCGGGGTCGCTGTACGACCTGCACTCCGACGGCTCGGCCTGGATCTACTCCACGCCGCGCAGGCCGCTGCTGACCTGCCGCCCAGACTGGAAAAGCAGCTGGCGCGACGCCTACCGCCACCTCGGCGCCGACCTGTACCTGATGAGCTGGCTGGACAAGATTGGCGTCTCGTACGACGTGGTCACCGACCACACCGTGCACGAGCAAGGCGCCGACCTGCTGGCCCGCTACGCAGCCTGCCTGACCGGGTCACACCCGGAATACATCTCGCGGCGCGAGCTTGACGCCTTCGACGGTTACCTCGCCTGCGGCGGAAGCCTGCTCTACCTGGGCGGGAACGGCTTCTACTGGGTGACCGCCGAGTGCGAATCAATTCCGGAACTGGTCGAGGTCCGGCGCGGCTTCGCGGGGACCCGGGCCTGGACGAGCGCTCCCGGTGAGTGCTACCACAGCCTGACCGGCGAACTCGGCGGGCTGTGGAAGAACCGGGGACTGCCACCCAACCTGCTGACCGGGGTCGGCATGGCCGCCCAGGGCGCGGACGGGGGCGGGTCGGCCTACCGGCGGACCGCGGCCAGCCATGACGGCCCGGCGGCTTTCCTGTTCGAGGGCGTCACCGCCGAGGTGATCGGCGCCACCGGATTCGACATGGGCGCCGCAGCGGCCGACGAGGTAGACCGCTTTGACCCGGCCAACGGCTCCCCTCCCTGGGGCATCGTGGCCGCGTCCGCGCAGGAACTGAGCCGGTACTACAAGCTCGCGGTCGAAGAGATCCAGATCACCCGCGAGAACACCGGCGGAGACCACGAGCCGGGGGTCCGGGCGGACCTCGTTCTTCTGGAGCATGCAGGCGGCGGCTTTGTCTTCGCCGTCGGCTCGATTGCGTGGATCCAGAGCATGGCCGTCGGCTACTTCGACTCCGACACTGCCCGGGTCACGGAGAACGCGCTCCGCCGCGCCCTGGCGCGCCGCACCGGGGTGACGGCTGATGCCGCCCCGCGCTCACACCCGGGACCGTGGCCAGCGCCGGCGATGGAAGTCATTAAGGCGCCCGGAGGCGACCGGGCCGTGCCTGGCCCGAGCCGGCCGGGGCCCGAGGAGGCTGCCGGATGACGGTGGTGCGGGTCGAAGGGCTGGACGGCCCCGTGCAGGTGCTGCGGGACCGGCAGGGGGTCCCGCATTGCTATGCGGCGAGCGAGCACGACGCGTTCCTGGCCCAGGGGTTCGTGCACGCGGAGGACCGGCTCTGGCAGATGGACTACGACCGGCGCCGGGGCCTTGGCCGCTGGGCCGAGGTCGCCGGCCCGGCCGCCGTCTCCGCTGACCTGTTCTACCGGCGGGCGGGCCTGACCGCCGCCGTCCGCCGCGACCTGGCCGCGCTGACGCCACTGGCCCGTGGCATGCTGGCGGCCTACGCGGCGGGGGTGAACGCGGCGCTGCGCGTGATCCGGCTGCCGCGGGAGTTCGGCCTCACCGGGGCCGTGCCCGAGCCTTGGGAGCCGTGGCACAGCCTGCTGGTGTTCCGGGTCCGGCACCTGACGATGGGCTCGGCCTCACACAAACTGTGGCGGGCCGTCGTGACCGAGACGCTGGGCCCGGCCGCGGCACGGCTGATGGCCTCAGGTGTCGACGAGCACATCGCGTGCCTGCCGCCCGGCGCGACCTGCCGGGCCGGCCTGCCCGGTGGGCTCGGGCTCGACGCCGCGGGCAGCAACAACTGGGTGCTCGCGGGGTCGCGTACGGCCTCCGGGCTGCCGCTGCTGGCGGGCGACCCGCACCGGGCGCTCGAGGTGCCGAACGTGTACGTCCAAGGGCACCTGGCCTGCCCCCAGTGGGACGCCCTCGGCATCGGGATGCCCGGGGTCCCGGGATTCCCGCACTTCGGCCATAACGCGCGAGTTGCCTGGTCGATCACTCATGCGATGGCCGACGACCAGGACCTGTACCGCTACGACGGCGCGGCGCCGGTGACGGTCAGCCGTACCGAGGTCATCCGCGTGCGCGGAGCCGACCCGGTGACCGAGCAGGCCGGCGTTACCGAGCGCGGGCCGCTGATCGCCGGCGACTTGGCGCTGGCCTGGACCGCCACTGCGGAGCCTAACGCCGGCTTCGAGGCGTTGCCTGCCATGTTGCGCGCGCGGTCGGTGCCGGAACTGTTCGAGGCCATGCGTTCCTGGACCGAGCCTGCGAACAACCTGCTGGCTGCCGATGTCGATGGCACCATCGGGTACCTGACCCGGGGCCGGCTGCCAGTCCGCAGCAGGCCGGAGGCGGCCTGGATGCCGGTCCCGGGCGATGACCCGTCGTACGCCTGGCGCTCCTGGGTGGCCTTCGAGCAGCTGCCGCGCGCGCTCAACCCTGGGACCGGATTCCTGTTCAGCGCCAACAACCGCATTCGTGCCGACGGTGACGGCCCGTACGTCGGCCTTGACGTGGCCCCGCCGTGGCGGGCGTCGCGGATCGCGGGCACGTTGTCCAGGCTGACCGCCGCCACCGTCGCCGACATGGAGGCCCTGCACCGCGACGTGCTCTCGGTACCGGGTCGGCGCATCGCGCGCCTGCTGCAGGACTGGGCGCCCCTGGCCGGATGGGACGGCTCCATGGCCGCCGGCTCCACGGCCGCGGCGGCCTACTCGGTGCTCCGGCGGGAACTGGCCCTGCTCCTGCTTGAGCGTTCCGGCATGGCCGGCCACGTGGGGCACCCCTGGAACCGGCTGCTGCCCGGGGTCAAGCCCGAGTCGGTCATGTGGCGGGTGGCCGGCGAGCACCTGCTCACCGGAGAGCGGGGTCTGCTGGGCGGCTGGTCCTGGAATCATGCGCTCGCCGAGGCCGTAGCCAGGGCGCAGCGCGCCTGGCATGGTGAGGCGTGGGGCGAACTGCACGCGACCAGTCAGCGGCACCCGCTCGGCCGGCCAGAGCTGGATCCGCCCTCGGTGCCCTACGGCGGTGACATGGACACCGTGCAAGCAAGCGGCTACGTGCCGGCCGAAGGGCTGGCGACCTGCACCGGCTCGGTGGCTCGGTACGCGTTCGACCTGGCTGACTGGGACCGCTCCGGCTGGGTGGTGCCGCTCGGCACGCACGGCGAACCGGGAGGGGCGCACTTCAGCGATCAGCAGGAGGCCTGGCGCAGCGGCAGCCTGGTCGCGGCCCTCTACTCCCGGGCCGCCGTGCAGGCCGCGGCAGAGCACCAGGTCAGTCTCGTGTCGGCGTAGTCGAAGGGAACCAGATGAAGCCAGGACCGTATGACGTGCAGATAACGCGTGATGTCATGACGAGAATGAGTGACGGCATCGAGCTAGCATGCGACATCTATCGGCCCGCCCGCGGCGGGGTTGCTATTCAGGACCCGCAGCCAGTGGTGCTGAACCGGACGCCCTATAACAAGCTCGACCAAGATGACGGACCAAGCTGGCCGCGGCTGTTTGCTTCCCACGGCTATGTGGCTGTCGTGCAGGACTGCCGTGGCTGCTACGGGTCCGAGGGAGAAGTGGACTTTCTCTGGCCTGAGGCAGAGGACGGTTACGACACGCTCAGGTGGATTACCGAGCAGGCGTGGTGCGACGGCAAGGTCGCGATGTGGGGTACGTCTTGGCAATCATGGACGCAGACGGCGGCGGCAGCTGTCGGGGCGCCGGGACTGACAGCCATCGTGCCCAACATGAGCGGCTCGAACGCGCACACGAGCTCTGTTCGCCACGGCGGCGCGCTGGAACTGCGATTCATTGCGTGGGCGTTCTGGCACTCCGCACTCAACCGGCGGAGCCCGGCTGCACGGCCAGAATGGGTTGATGCTGCCCTGAATCTGGGAGCGCCGCAGGTCGCCGACTGGCTAACGCGCCTGCCGCTCCGCCGGGGCGTGACTCAACTGCACTTGGTTGAGCCCTACGAGCGATGGGCGCTTGACATTGCGACCAGAGGAGACTTTGACGACAGATGGGCACATCCCAGCGTAAACCCCGCCGCTTACGCCGATCGCTTTCCAGAAGGGATGGCCACGCTGCTGGTCGGAGGGTGGTATGACTCATACGCCCGCGGCACCCTGGAGCTTTTCCAGGCGCTGACCAAATCTGGCCGCGGAACGGTGCGTGCGATAATCGGGCCGTGGATCCACGGCTCGGGCTCGGTGGAGCTCAGCGTGGCTGGCGACGTCGAGTTCGGGCAAGACGCGGCCCTTGACTCGTTCGCGGACCTGCACCTCCAGTGGTACGGGCACTGGCTGGGCGGCACCGACAACGGCGCCGGGTCCCGTGCGCCGCTACGGATCTTCGTGATGGGCGGCGGTGACGGCACCAAAGCGCGTTCCGGAAGGCTCTTTCACGGGGGGCGGTGGCGCGACGAGTACGAGTGGCCCCTGAAGCGCACGGTTTATGCACCTTATTATCTGCACTCCGGCGGAGCACTCAGACCGGTGCCCCCGGAGGAGACAGATGCAGCCACAACGTACATGTTCAACCCAGCGGATCCGGTCCCGACGATTGGCGGGAACTTCTCGTCACTTTCAGACCTCCGGCGCCTTGGCCCGGGCATCTCAACGGCCAGTTACAGCCGAACGAGCGAGCGGGTCATCGAGCTCACGCCTGCTGGCGGCTTCGACCAGAGAGAGCGAAGCGGATCGCGAGAAGAATCCCGGGCAGCGGGGGTGCCGCTGAGCGCGAGGGCGGACGTCGTGGTTTTCGAGACCGACGCGGTAACATCGCCGGTGGAGATCACCGGACCGATCACGGTGCACCTGTGGGTCTCGTCATCTGCCCCGGACACGGACTTCACCGCAAAGCTGATTGACCTGTACCCGCCTAGCCCGGTATACCCCTACGGGTATGCACTGAATATTACCGACTCTATAATCAGGCTCCGCTACCGGAATGGGGAGCGCGCCATTCCCTACGAGCCAGGCGATATTGTCCCGATCGATATCGTGCTGTATCCGACGAGCAATCTGTTCATGCCCGGCCACCGGATTCGGCTGGATATCTCAAGCTCGAACTTTCCACGTTTCGACGTGAACCCCAACACCGGGGACCCGCTATGGACGGAGCGGCGCCGCCGCACGTGCGAGAACACCATTTTCCACGATGCCAGGCATCCATCCCATATCGTCCTGCCGGTAGTGCCGCAGGTGAACGATGAGATGCTGACCCGGTAACCGGATCGGCCCCGGGGGTGGCGCGTCACGGGCGGGCGATGTCACAGCCGGGGGCGAGGATCGCAACTAGGGGCATGAGCACTGACGCACGAGCACTGACGCACGAGCACCGGTGAGGACGATCCGGGAGCGACCGGTCGCGGCGGGGGCGCGGTCGCGCGGGCTGCCGCCGGGCTCGCCGCTCGAGGAATTCGAGCAGGTGTACCTGCGCAACGTCGACGTCCTCATGGGCTACTTCGCGCGCCGGTGCCGCGATCCGCAGGCGGTCGCCGATCTCACCTCCGAGACGTTCGTCCGGGCCGTGGATGGCTTCGCCAGGTTCGACCCCCGCCGGGGATCGGACCGGGCGTGGCTGTTCGGCATCGCCGCACACGTGTTCGCCCGCCATTGCGAGCAGTCGGCGGGTGACCGGGACGCGGTTGCGCGGCTCGGCGGCCGCCGGGCGCTTGACGATGACGAGATCGAGGAGCTTGCCGAGCGGATCGATGCCGAGCGCGAGGGCGCCGCGCTGATGCAGCGGTACGCACGGCTGCCCGTGATCGAGCGGGCGGCGATCGAGCTCGTCGACCTGGAGGGGCTCTCCCCGAAGGAGGCGGCGCTGGCCCTGGGCGTCTCCGGTGTCGCATTCCGCAAACGGCTGTCCCGGGCGAGGTCCCGGCTGAGGAAGGAGCATCACAGCAATGACTAGGTTCACAGACAATCTCTGGAGTGATCTCACCCGAGAGCACGGGGCGGCCCTCGCGGTCGCCGAACGCCCCGAACCGGGTCGGACCCGTCGCCCGCGTCGGCGCGTTCTCGCAGGCGGCACGCTCGCGCTGGCAGGCGCCGGCGCAGGGCTCACGCTCGCCCTGACCGCGGGGGCGAGCACGCCGGCATTTGCGGTCACGAAGACCGCCGATGGCTCGGTGCTGGTGACGATTAACCAGAACTCGGCGCTTCCCCAGGCGAACGCCAAGCTCACCGCGATGGGGATCCACGAGCAGATCACGATTTACATGGCGTCCGGGGCGGCAGCCGCCAGCGGCGCCGTAACCTGCACGCCGGCGCCAGGCGTGTCGGGGCCGACGGTGAAAGTTCTGATAGGTACCAACGGCACCGAGGTCATCGGCTCGGGCAATACCGGCGCTGGCACCTGGCACCTGGCCTCCTGCAAGGCCACCGGCGGCACCAGCTCGGGCAACACCGGCAACACCGGCGCCGGGTGATCTGGTGAGGGCCGCTGGCGCTCGCCCGGCGCGGGCGCCGGCGACGGCCCGGCTGACGGTCCGGCCCCTGGCCGATGGCGGGGGCCGGACCGCTGTGTGGTGGCCGTGGTCGATCGTCGCCGCCGCGGCCGGATGGAACCTCGTGAACCTGCGGGCGCTCACGCTCGGGGTCACGTACCTCGACGACAGCTCGCTGCACGAGCAGATGGTGCGGTTCGCGACGGCGCAGCTGCGCGCCGGGCACCTGCCGCTCACCAGCTGGTTCCCGTTCCTCGGGGAGGGGTCGCCGCAGTTCCTGCACTACCAGAGCCTTCCGGCGATCCTCACCGGGCTGGCGGGCCTGGCGGTCGGCCCCGACGTGGCGTTCCGCTGGTCGCTGTACCTGCTTTTGTCGCTGTGGCCGGTCAGCGTCTACCTGTCGGCCCGCGCGTTCGGGGCGGGCAGGCCGGCGGCGGCCGCTTCGGCCGCGATGGCTCCGTTCCTGGTCAGCGCCACGGGGGTCGGCTACGAGCAGCACGCCTACGTGTGGACGGGCTTCGGTGTCTGGACGCAGCTGTGGGCGTCATGGACGCTGCCGCTCGCGTGGGGCTGGAGCTGGCGGGCGATCCGCGACGGGCGCGGCTACCTCAGAGCGATCCTGCTGACCGCGCTCACCGTCGCGCTGCACTTCGAGACCGGCTACCTCGCGCTCTCGGCGCTGCTCGTCTGGCCGCTCGTCGCCGGCAGGCCGCTCGTGGCCCGGTTCCGGCGGGCCGCGGTCGTCCTCGGCGGCTCGCTGCTCGCGGCGGCGTGGGTGATCGTCCCTCTCGTGGAGCAGCGGCCGTGGGCGGCGGTCAACGAGCCGCTGCAGGGCACCGGGCTTGTCAACGGCTACGGCGCGCGTGACGTGCTGCACTGGCTGCTGTCGGGGCAGCTGCTCGACTACGGCCGGCTGCCCGTCGTGACCGTGTTCGCGGCGCTCGGGTTCGGGTTGGCGTGGCTGGCCTGGTCCTCGTCCGCCGACGCCCGCGCCCTGCTGGCCGCGCTCGCGGTGTGCCTGCTGTTCGCGTTCGGCCGCACGACGTTCGGGTCGCTCGCCGACGTGATCCCGGGCAGCGCGGACATCTTCTTCCGCCGCTTCATGATGGGCGTGCAGCTCGCCGCGCTGCTGCTCGCCGGCCGGGGAGCGGCGTGGCTGGCGGCACGGTGCGTGCGGCTGCTCGGGGCCCGGGCTCCACGCTGGCCGTCCCGCCTCTCCCCGGCGGTCGCGGGTGTTGCGGCGGCCGCGGTGCTCGCTCCCGCGTGGCTTCAGCTCGGCGCCTACGACCGCCAGGACGCCGCCGCGATCGCGGCCCAGCGCCGCGCGGACGCCGTCGAGGGCGCCGACGTCGATCGCCTCATCGCGGTGATCGAACGCGACGGCGGCGGCCGGACGTACGCGGGGATGCCGTCGAACTGGGGCCAGGACTTCACCGTCGGGTCGGTGCCCGTGTTCAAGTACCTGGAGAGCCGCGACGTCGACGAGGTCGGGTACACGCTGCGGACGGCGTCGCTGATGACCGGCCCGGAATACTACTTCGACGACCGAGACCCCTCCGACTACCGGCTGTTCGGGATCCGCTACCTCATCCTTCCGGCCCGCGACCAGCCGCCGGTGCCGGCGCGGCTGGCGATGCGCTCCGGCCCCTACTGGCTGTGGACGATCGACGGCACCGGCTACGTCCAGGCCGGCCAGATCGTCGGAGAGATCTCGGCGAACCGGGCGAACGTGGGTACCCGCAGCGTTCCGCTGCTTCGCTCCGGGCTCGCCGCGGACGGCGCGTATCTCGGTGTCAGGTACGGGGCCGGCGGCGGGGATGGCCGGCTGCCGACGGTGCGAAGCCAGTCCTCCGCCGGCACGGTCATCGCGGAACACGCCGACCTCGATGAAGGCGAGGCCTCGGCGACGGTGCGGATGCGCCGGCCCGGGGTCGCGGTGCTCAGCGCTTCCTATGACCCCGGGTGGACGGCAACCGTGAACGGCCGGCCGCAACCTATCCGGATGGTGGCGCCGGCGCTCGTCGCCGTCGACGTCCCCGCGGGCACGGACCACGTCGCGTTCCGCTTCCGCGGCTACGGCGGCTACCCGGCGTTGCTCCTGCTGAGCGGCCTCACCCTCGCCATGGTCGGCGTCGCGCCGGCGTGCGCGGGGTGCGCGAGGCGCCGCCGCGACGCTAAAGAAGCGCCGCGTGCCGCTGAAGGCTAGCTGACCCTACAGGTCCTTACTGCGGGGGTTAAGCCCCGGTGCCGGGTCTGCGTCGCGCCCGCCGCGCCGGCTCACAGCAGGCCCGCTGCCCCGGCAGGCCCGGGCCGCCGGTTTCATGATCTGGGTGCTTTACCAGCGCTATGAGCTGGCCAGGTACCCAGATCATGAAAACCCTGCTTCGGGACCGTCCGCAAACCGGGTTCCGGACACGCACTCAGCGGCCGTAACCCAGCCAGGATCGCTGCCAGCCTGCCGATGCGTCAGCTGAGCCCGTAACCTCCGCCGTTACAGATCGTTAGGTCCGCCGGCCGGCCAGGTATGCGCCGGGGATCATCTGGTCGGCGGCGAGCGGCGGCCCGAGGATGGTCTGCCCGGTTGGCCGCGCCAGCCGCGGCCATGCTGGCCGGGGTGATGTCCCAGCCGTCCGGCCGGGGACGGGACAGATCCCAGCCGGCCGCGCGGAAGAAGTCCTCCATGCCTGAGGGCGTGCAGACCACGAGCATGTCAACAGGAAGGGAGGTGAGCCGGTAGGCGTGCGGGACGTTGCGGGGCAGGAAGGCGACCCCGCCCTCGGACAGCTCCCAGCGCTGGTCACCGGCCCACCAGATGCCGCTGCCCTGCAGCAGCACGATTGTCTCGTCTTCGCGGTCGTGGACGTGCACCGGTGACGCCGATTCGCCTTGAGTGGCCTGCCGGTGCATCATCAGGCGGCCGCCGGTGTTCTCCCCGTCGAGCATGATCCGCACGACCCCGCGGTCGAGCCATTGCAGTTGCTCATGCTCGGCCGCCTGGGCCAGGTAGGGGACGCTCACGCAGCACCCTTCGCCGGGTCAGCCGACGGCTGGCAGGACGCCGGCCGCGGCGATCAGGGCGGCTCCGGCGATTCCGCTGGCCAGGGCCATGTGGCGCCGGATCACCGGGAATGCGTATGCGATTCCCATGCCGATCGCGAGCCCGGCGAACGGCACGGCCGCCCTTCTTCTGATGATCGGGCCGACAGCGATGCACGCGATCAGGCTGTCTACCCCGAGGAGCAGCAAACCCATTGTGACCTCTCTGGCGCCGCTTACCCTGGTCAGCCGCCGAGTACCGAGACGTCGAGCTTGCCGCCGTAGTAATCCCGCACCGCTTGCATGAGCTCATCGACGGTCAGGTCGCCGTCGTCGTCCGCGTCGATCTGGCGGAACGTCTCCTGTGCCTGCGATGTGTCCGCTCCGACCGCCTTCAGCCAGTCGGTGAAGCCTTCCGGGGTCACGGCGCCCTTGGCGTCGCGATCGAAGAGCCCAGCGACGGCGCTGATGGCATTCCGGAGCAGATCGCTGAAGTCAGTGTCGCCAGGGCTGACGATGTGGCCGCCGATGACCTGCTCGAATTGACCGAGGGTAAGCGTGCTGACGCCCGTTCCGGCCTGCCCGGCGAGGTAATTCCACATTTCCTGATATGAGGCGATGACCGCTTGTGCTCTGGGCGACGCGGCGGGCTCGCCCAGCGTCTCGAGGATGTGCCGCGCCGGTGCCTCCCACTCATCCGCTTCCAGGTAACCATCAGCGTCGGCATCCAGCGACACGAAGTGGCGCCGCAGCCGCTCGCAGTTGCCGGACGCCATGTCGTTGTTCTCCCGTTCGCCAAGCTGCCTGGCGATGCCAGAACTGTCATCCCACGTTTAGCGGCAATCAGTCGCCGCGATATTACCTTCAGTGAGATACCCGCCCGCGGAAAGCGAGAAACCGCGCCGTTAGAAGATAGCCGACACGATTTTTTGACTCTTTCCTGAAAGTGTCGTTACTGTCCCTGAACCTGGTCTGGCCTGGGAAAAGAAATTGTCTCGACCTCAGCGTCTGACCGTGGTTCTCGCGCTCAACCTCGCCCTCGTGGCCGGCCTGGCCGCAGCAGGCGCCGGCGCGCATTCACTCGCAGTCCTGGCGGAAGGCGGTGACTATCTCCTCGATGCTGCCGGGGTGGGAGTGGCCCTGGTGGCGATCCGCTTCTCAGCTCGCCCGGCCAGCCGTGCACGGCCGGAAGGCCACCCGAACGCGACCAGCATCGCCGCTCTGATCAATGGCTGCTCGCAGCCGAACTGCTTGTCGCCAGCGCAGCGGCCTGCCGGCTGCTCACCCTCACGTCACCCGTGGACGGCCCTGCCGGTGCTCGTGGTGAGTGGCATTGCCGCCCTCGTGATGGGTGCCCGGGCCCTCATCCTCCGCAACGACGCAGCGGAGGACGGGACCGGCGAGCGGGACCGTCCGTTGCGGCGGTCCTGCTCGACACGGCCGCAGACGCCGCTGCCGCCGCAGGTGTGGCCGCGGCGGGCGCGATCATCCTGGTGACCGGGGGCTGGTACTGGCTGGACCCGGCCATGGCGCTCGCCATCGCCGCCGTCGTCGCGTATCGCGCATCTGCGCTGATCCGGAAGGTCTCTGGCCGGCGGCTCCGGTGAAGTCCGCCGCGTCGATGGACAGCGAGTGTGGAGGAACGGGAAGCGGGGGAGGGTCACCGAGACGTTGCCGCGCCGGAGAAGGGGGACGTGATGCCGGTGAGTGCCCGCCGGCTCGGGCGCGCGGCACGTTCACCAAGGGGCGAACCCGGGCCCGGCTACAAGTGGGTGGCGCTGTCCAACACCACGCTCGGTTCCGTGCTGGCGCTGATCAACCTCTCGATCCTGCTGATCGCGCTGCCGGACATCTTCCGCGGGATCGGGGTCAACCCGCTGCGGGCCGGCAACACCAGCCTCCTGCTGTGGCTGATCTTGGGGTATCTCGTGGTCACCACGGTGCTGGTGGTCAGCTTCGGGCGGCTCGGCGACATGTTCGGGCGGGTGCGCATCTACAACCTCGGCTTTGCCGTGTTCACCGTGTTCTCTGTGCTGCTGGCGGTGACCTGGCTGCACGGGACCGCCGGGGCGCTGTGGCTGATCGTGATGCGCATACTCCAGGGCGTCGGCGGGGCGATGCTGATGGCCAATTCCGCCGCGATCCTTACCGACGCGTTTCCGCTCGACCAGCGCGGCCTCGCGCTCGGCCTGAACCAGGTGGCCAGCATCGCCGGGCAGTTCATCGGCCTGGTGGTCGGCGGCTTGCTCGGGCCGGTGGACTGGCACCTCGTGTTCGCGGTGTCCGTGCCGTTCGGAACCTTTGGCACGTTCTGGGCCTACCGGATGCTGCGGGACCTTGGTGAGCGCCGCCCGGCCCGGCTGGACTGGTGGGGCAACCTCACCTTCGCGGTGGGGCTGATCGCCGTACTGGCCGGGATCACCTACGGCATCCAGCCCTACGGCGGGCATTCCATGGGCTGGTCCAGCCCGTGGGTGATCGGGTGCCTGGCCGGCGGCGCGGCAGTGCTGATCCTTTTCTGCTTCGTCGAGACCCGGGTGGCGGAGCCGATGTTCGATATGGGCCTGTTCCGCATCCGGGCATTCAGCGCAGGCAGCCTGGCAGGCCTGCTGTCCGCGCTGGCACGCGGCGGCCTGATGTTCATTGTGATCATCTGGCTGCAGGGCATCTACCTGCCGCGCCACGGTTACGGCTTCAGCCAGACCCCGCTGTGGGCGGGCATCTACCTGCTTCCGCTGACCGCGGGGTTCCTGCTCGCCGGGCCGGTTTCCGGCGCGCTGTCTGACCGGTTCGGTGCGCGCCCGTTCGCCACCGGCGGCATGGTGGTTGCCGCGGGCTCGTTCCTGCTGCTCGATTTCCTCCCGGTCGATTTCGCCTACTGGCAGTTCGCGCTCATCCTGCTGCTCAACGGGATCGGCAACGGGCTGTTCATCGGCCGGCGTGATGAACAGCCTGCCGCCAGAGCGCCGCGGCGTCGGCGGCGGCATGGCGACCACCTTCCAGAATGCCGGCACCGTGCTGTCCATCGGATTCTTCTTCACGCTGGTCATCCTGGGCCTGGAGGCATCGCTTCGGGTCACCCTGTTGCGCGGGCTGACCGCGCACGGCGTGCCGCTGGCCGCCGCGGGGCGCGTCGCCGCGCTGCCCCCGGTGTCGGTGCTGTTCGCCGCGCTGCTTGGGTACAACCCGGTGCGCACCCTGCTCGGCGCCGCGCTTGGCCGCCTGGCGCCGGCCAACGCTGCCTACCTGACCGGGCGCAGCTTCTTCCCCGCGCTGATCAGCCCTCCGTTCGCACACGGGCTGTCGCTGGCGTTCGGGTTCGCCGCGGGAGCCTGCCTCGTAGCGGCCCTGGCTTCGCTGCTGCGGGGCGGCAGGTATGTCTACGGTGAATCACCGGGATCGTACGGCGAATCGCCGGGATCGGCGGGGACCCGTCCGCCCTGCAGCGGCTAGGGTCAGTCCCCCTCGCCGGCGTGCGGCCCGGTGCCTCTGGGTCGTATTCTGCGATTTGCATACCGCAAATCTTGAAAGGCGATAATCTCCCCCTGTGGAGGGAGATTACACTGTGCTACCTCGTAGTAACTTCCCGCATGGCCCGTCGGCGGAGCCAGGGCCAGCCGCGGCATACATCCCCTCCGCTCATCACCGGGACCGGGCAACCTTCAGGGGGGCCTTGAATGGGGCATGCGAGCTCATTACGTAGAGCCATAGGCGGCGGGGCACGGCACGCCCGCCGGAAGAAGGGCCGGACCGCCGCCGCTGCGGCCATGGTCGCGGTGCTGGCGGGCACGTCGATGTCTGCCGTCCCGGCGGTGTCCGCGAGCTCGGATGAAAGCGTGATCGTCACCGCGACCGGGCTCCTGAGCCCGGTCGCGGCGGTGCTGGAGGCAGGCGGCACCGTCGTGACGCAGTTTCACATCATCGACGGGGTCGAGGCGCTGATCCCGTCGGCTCTGGAGCCGGTGCTTGCCGCGCTGCCCGGCATCATCGTGACCCCCGATGTCCCGGTGAGCGTCCAGGGGGTGCCCGAGTCGACGGGGCCCCACACGCCTTCTGACGTGTTCCTGCAGCAGACCGGGGCCACGCAGCTTGCGGCCAGCGGCGATACCGGGCAGGGGGTCACCGTCGCCGTGCTGGACACGGGCATCGACGACCTGCCCGATTTCTCCGGGCGGCTGGTCGGCGGGGTGGACCTGACCGGCGCGGACAACCCGTTCCAGGACAGCTACGGCCACGGCACGTTCGTGGCCGGGCTGATCGCCGGCGACGGGACCTCGTCGGGCGGCGAGTACTCCGGCGAAGCCCCCGGCGCCAACCTGGTGTCGATCAAGGTGGCCGGGGCGAACGGGATGACCGACCTCGCGACGATAATCCTGGGCCTGCAGTGGGCGGTCGATCACCGGAGCGCCTACGGCATCAGGATCCTCAACTTGTCCCTCGGGTTCCAGCCCACCGAGTCCACGGTCATCGACCCCGTGGATCAGGCGGTGCAGGCGGTATGGGACGCGGGCATCGCGGTGGTGGTCTCGGCCGGCAACGCCGGGCCGTTCAACGGCACCATCCTTTCCCCCGGCGACGACCCGCTGGTGATCACGGTGGGCGCCCTGGACGACATGGCCTCGCCGTCGATCACCGGCGACGAGATGTGCGACTTCAGCAGCGTCGGGCCCACGTCGCCCGACGGGTGGGTCAAGCCCGACCTGGTCACCTCCGGCAGGTCTGTGGTCAGCCTCGCGGCGCCGGGCTCAACGATCTACGACGAGTACCCATCGGCCCGCGTCGGCTCGGCCAACTTCGTCGGCTCGGGAACGTCCTTCAGCGCCGCGATCACCAGCGGGGCGGCGGCGCTGGTCCTGGCCGCCGACCCGGGGCTGACACCCGATGAGCTGAAGGCCCGGCTGCTCGGCACGACCAACCCCGGCCCGGTCGGCAACCCGTTCGTCGACGGCCACGGGGCGCTCAACGCCTACGCCGCCGCGACCGCGGGCCCGATGAACCTCAGCCAGTCGGTGGCCGGCCTGCTGGCAAACTCGCTGGGTGCCACGGTCTCGCTGTCGCCAACGGGGCCGGACGACACGTGGAACCCGAGCCTGTGGTCGGGGGCATCCTGGAATCCGGGACCGGCCGACGACTGGACGTGGGACGGCTGGGCGTGGGACGGCGCAGCCTGGAACGGGTGGGTTTGGACGCGCCAGGCATGGAACAGCGAGGACTGGACCGGCAGTGCCTGGAACGGCGGGGACTGGACCGGCAGTGCCTGGAACAGCTCGGGGTGGACCGGCAGCGCCTGGAACGGCGCAGCCTGGAGCGGCACTTCCTGGGACAGCTCAGCATGGAACTGACCCCTGCCCCATCCGGGGTAAGGGTTCCGCGTGCCACGGCGGCCGTTGTCGCCGCTTCCGTGGCAGGCGGCGCTCTTACCTTGTTCGTCGCTGCCTGGCGGCAACCTGTCCCGCTGCAGGTGGTCGCGGAGCGCCAGTGGATCATCGCAGCGGCGGTGGGCGCGCTTGTCCTGGGGAGCTGGATATGGCCGGTCGTGGTCTACCGGGGCGGCGAATCCGAGGCCTTCAACATGGACGAGGGCTTCCTTGTGATCCTCGCCCTCCTCGTGCCGCCGCTGGTCACGCTGGGGACCCTCGCGCTGGCGACGGTCACGGCCCAGGCGGCCCGCCGCCGCGCGGTGGTCAAATCGGCCTTCAATTCCGGGCAGGTCGTGACCGCGGCGGGTCTCGGCATAGCCGTCAGCCGTGCCATCGCCGCGCCGTCGGCGCTCCTGACCCCAGGTCAGGTCGGGGCAATGATGCTCGGGGTGGGCGTTTACTTCATCGTCAACACCTGTCTCGTGGCCGGTGTTGTGGTCTCGATGGGCACGGCATTACGCGAGTTCACCAGCGATCTTCCGATCAAGGTGACGCTGGTCGGCGCGGGAGCGCTGGTCGGGGTGGTCCTTGCCCTGGCGATACAGGCGCACCTGTGGGTGCTCGGGCTGGCCATCCCCGGGCTCATCGTGGAGCGCCGGCTTGTCAGCGCCCGGTTCGCGGCGCTGCATGACCATGCCAGGATGAAGGGGCTCTACGAGGTCACGCTCGAGGCAAACCGGGGCCTGCGCTACCAGGCCGTGCTCGACACGATCCTGGGGTCGGTGCGGCGGCTGCTCCGCAGCCCGGTAGCCACCCTTACCGCCGAACCTCCGGGCACGGATCAGCTGGCCGCGCCCATGATCGTTGCCGGCCAGCGGCGGTGGCTGGCGGCGTCGGGCCGGCGGCGGGACGAGCCTTTCGACGATGCCGATCAGGGCCTGCTGCGGGCACTGGCCGCCGTCGGCAGCGGGGCGCTCAGCAACGCCGAGCTGTACCAGCAGGTCCGTCTCGAGCGCGAGAGGCTCTCCTCGATCACGCTCAACATCGGAGAAGGCGTATGCGCCGTAGACGCGAACGGCAAGCTCAGCTTCGTCAACAGGGCCGCAGCCGACATGATCGAGCTGCCGCCGCTGCGCATCACGATCGGCACCCCGGCAGGTGACAACCTCCTCCCGGCGCCCGATTTCCTGCTCGCTCCGGCCCGGGAGGCCATGCGCACCGGCCGCACCGTCCGGGAGGATGACGCGCGGTTCCGGGGCAAGAACGGCAACACGATCCCGGTTGCGTACACGGCATCCCCTGCGGGGAGCGACGGGGCGCCGTCCGGCGCGGTGATCGCCTTTCGCGACATAGCGGAGCGCAAGGCCCTCGAGGACGAGCTGCACCACCACGCCTTCTACGACAGCCTGACCGGCCTGGCCAACCGCCGCCTGCTGGTGGAGCGGCTTGACCAGGCGCTGGAGCGGTCAGCCGCTGACCGCAAGACCCACGCGCTCATCTTCGTGGACGTCGACCGCTTCAAGAGCATCAACGACAGCCTGGGGCACGTGACCGGCGACGAGCTCCTGGTTGCGATCGGGGCGCGCATGAAGAGTGTGGTCCGCAGCCACGACCTCCTGGCCCGCTTCGGCGGCGACGAGTTCGTGGCGCTGCTCGAGGACGTGGCCGGGCCGGACATGGCGATTGCCGCGGCACGGCGCATCTGCGCGGCCGTCGAGCGGCCCATCGTGCTGGCCGACGGCTACGAGGTGGTGGCCAGCGTGTCCGTTGGCATTGCCCTGTCCGAGCCAGGCAAAAGCGCCGACGACATGCTCCGGAACGCGGACGTGGCGATGTACGACGCCAAAGCCAAGGGCGGCGGCGGCATCTACCGGATGTTCGACCAGTCTTCCATGGGCAGCCGCTCCGCTGAGCGGCTGCGGATCGAGGCTGACCTGCGCAAGGGGCTTGAGCGAGACGAACTCGAAGTTTATTACCAGCCCTTCTATTCCCTGGGCGACGAGCGCATCGTGGGCGCGGAGGCGCTCGTTCGCTGGCGCCACCCGGTAGATGGCTTGATCAGCCCCATGCAATTCATTTCGATAGCAGAGGAGACAGGGCTGATAATCCCGCTGGGGCGTTTCGTTCTTGACACAGCATGCCAGCAGGTGCGCTCGATCCGCGACCGCTTGCAGATCGACCTGCCGATCAGCATCAACCTCTCGCCCCGGCAATTCCAGGAGAACGGGCTGCTGTCGGAGGCGGCGGCGGCCCTCGACGCCGCCGGCCTGCCGTCGGAGCTTCTCATATTCGAGATTACGGAGAACATCGTGATGAACGACCTCTCCGGTGCTCGCGAAGTAATGAAGAAACTCCGCCGGCTGGGTGTGCGCCTGGCCATCGACGACTTTGGCACCGGCCATTCCTCGCTTGCGTACCTGAAGCAGTTCCCGGTGTACGAGGTAAAGGTCGACCGCACTTTCGTGCAGGGCATCGCCGAAAGCCAGGTGGACTCGGCGATCGTCCGGGCCGTCATCGACCTGGCCGATGCCATGGGCATATCGGCGGTGGCGGAGGGCGTTGAGACCAAGGATCAGCTCGACGGGCTCAGGGTCCTCGGCTGCCCGGTGGCGCAGGGTTTCTATTTCTCCCAGCCGCTTCGCGCCACGGAGTTCGGCGAGCTGCTCAGCCGCCATTTTGCCGCCCGGCGGCAGGCGGCTGCCCGGCTGCCGGGGTAGCGCGGCACCGGCCGTCCAGGCCTTCCGGTCAGGGGGCTGCGGGCGGGCTGGTCCAGGTCAGGTCGCGGACGTTGACCACGATCGCTTCCTGGGTGGTCCGGGCGATCACCACGACCGCCTCGTCATCGGGGTCAGGGTTCTCCTCCCGGTGCGGCACCCAGGGCGGCACGTAGACGTAGTCGCCGGGGCTGGTGCGCAGCCGCCGCTCGGCCGGCTGCCCGCCGGCCTCCTCGAGGAACACGAACTCCGGGTGGCCGCTCACCACGTAGATCCCGGTCTCCGACTTGCCGTGGTGGTGGTTGGCCGACGCGGTGGCCGGCGCGACGTGCGTCTGCCCCATCCATAGATCCCGCGACCCGACCGTGCTGCCGGAGATCGCCTCCAGGCGTGTCATACCGCTGCTCTGCGCGGTCTGCCCGGAGAGCGCGGAGGCGGCAACCTGGTAGAGCTGCCGGTGGAAGCCGTCTTGCGCCGCTGTCACCGCGACTCCTTCATCGAGTGCCGACGTGGACCGGGGGCTGAGGCCACCATCTCATTGCGGGCCGGGCCCGCGCAGGCCGGCTGGCTCCCGGTACAGGTAGCCCAGGTGGCGCATGGTGACGACGCACCGCCCGTACTCCGGCCCGAGCTTGCGCCGCAGCCGGTGCACGTGCACATCCACCGTCCGGTCGCCGCCCTCGTACGCCTTCCCCCAGACGCAGGCCAGCAGCTGTGCGCGGGTGAATGCCCGGCGCGGGTGTGCGGTGAGGAACGCCAGGAGCTCGAACTCCAGGTGCACCAGGCCGATGTCGCAGCCGTCGACCAGCGCCCGGTGCTGGGCGGCGTCCACGATCAGCCCGTCGTGTGGCTGCCCGGGTCCGGGCCGTCCGCCGGCCGGAAGGAGGTAACCGACGATCGCCAGCCGGGCTCCTGCGCCCAGCGGGACGATGCCGAGCAGCGCCCCCTGGGCGCCGAGGAGTGCCTGCGCGTTTCCGGACGGGCTGGCCGGTGCCGGAGCCGGAGCCAGGGCCCCGTGCGCCGTGCCGTTTCGCGGGACGGTGACAGCTGACTCGGGCATGGCGTTGTCCACGGGTGTGCGGCGAGCGGGTATTCGCTTCCAGCTAAGCTTCTCTCTGCCGTTTTGTCAATTAATATGATAGGAAAAATAGTTAATCTCGCGACAGGGAGACCGCCGATCCCGCGGGCATACGTGCTCACCGCTCGCCGCGGCCCGGGAGTGAGGGCGAGGAGGTCAGGTGGCCGCCCGGGCCGGCGGCCGTGCCGCGGCGGCGCCGGCTGCCGCTGCCTCCTCCTGCCGGCGGGCGCGGGTGTGCCGGTTCTCCGGCACCGGCAGGCCCAGGTTCCCGCGCAGCGTGCTGGACTCGTACTCGGTTCGCACCAGGCCGCGCTCGCGCAGGAGCGGCAGCACTTCCCCGGTGAACCTCCGGAACTGGGCCGGGTGCCCGACCTGGATGTTGTACCCGTCCAGCGCCCGCTGCTCGAACCACCGCTGCAGCACGTCGGCCACCGTCTGCGGGGAACCGGCGAACGGGGTCGGCTTCGGCGCCGACAGGTGCTGCACGGTCTGCCGGAGCGTGTAGTCGTTGTCCCTGGCCAGCTGCACGATCCGCTCAGCGTGGGTGCGGAAGCCGCGCTCCGCGACGTGCAGGACGTCGGGGAACGGCGCATCGAGGTCGTACTGCCGGAAGTCGTGCCAGGCGAACGGGCGCCCGAGTTCGGCGAGCGCCCGGTCGAAGTCGTGGTCCGCTAGCTGCGTCTGGTGCTCGATCTCCCGGGCCTCGTCGTCGGTGTCGCCGACGAACACGGTGACGCCCGGCAGGATCAGGATGTCATCGGGACTGCGCCCCTTCGCGGCCGCCCGGGACTTGATGTCGTTGTAGAAGGCCTGGCCCGCCTCGAGCGATGCAGCGTGGGTGAAGATGCCCTCGCCGATCGCGGCGCCGAGATCGCGTCCCTGCTCGGAGTCGCCCGCCTGGAAGATGACCGGCTGGCCTTGCGGGGACCGCGAGATGTTGAGCGGCCCGACGACCGAGAAGTGCTCGCCGCGGTGGTTCAGCGGGTGCAGCCGCGTGGGGTCGAGGAAGACCCGGGACGCGCGGTCCCGCGGGAACGCGTCGTCCTCGTAGGAATCCCATAGCCCTTGGGCGACCCGCACGAACTCCAGCCCCCGGCCGTAGCGCGTGTCGTAGTCGTAGTGCTCCTCGCGGCTGAAGTTGCCCGCCGCCCCGGCGTCGCCGCTGGTCACCACGTTCCACCCGGCGCGGCCGCCGCTGATCAGGTCGAGCGAGCCGAGCCGGCGCGCGATGTTGAACGGGTCGTTGTACGACGTGGTGAGCGTGCCGACCAGGCCGATGGTGCTGGTCACCATCGCGAGCGCGGAGAGCAGCGTCAGGGGCTCGAGCCGGTTGAGGTAGTGCGGCGGCGAGTCCGGGGTGATGAACTGGCTGTCGACGATGAAGATGAGGTCGAACTTTGCGGCCTCGGCGGCCCGGGCCTGCTCGGCGTACCAGCCGATGCTCACGCTGGCGTCGCCGGGGATCTCGGGGTCCAGCCACCGGAAGTGATGGCCCGGCCCGCCCGCGCCGGTCAGGATGGCGCCCAGCTTGATCTGTCGCGATGTCACAACGGTGTCCTTCCGGGCTGGGCTGCGGGTTAGGGCCGGCTGGCGGCCCGGGCCGGGGCCGTGGTGCCGGCCGGGGCCGGCTCGGCTGGCGTGGCCGCGGCCGGCTGCTGCCGCTCCCGCCGGGCGGCCTCGTCGCGCACCAGCGGCAGCAGGTAGCGGCCGTAGTCGATGGCGTCGTCGTACGGGTCGTACCCCCGGATGAGCAACGTGGTCACGCCGATGCCGGTGTAGTCGAGCAGCGCCTGCGCGACGGTGTCCGGCGTCCCGACCAGGGCGGTCGAGTTGCCGGCCGCGCCGGTCGCGGCCGCCAGCGGCGTCCACAGCGCCCGGTCGTGCAGTTCGCCCTTGGCCGCGGCGGCCAGCAGCCGCTGGGAGCCGGCGTTCTGTGGCGCCCGGCCGCCCAGCCCTCCGGTCGGGCGGCGCCACTGTCCCTGGAACGCGGCCAGGTTCGCCTTGGTCGTCTCGAGGATCCGGTGCGCCCGCTCCCAGGCGAGGTCCTCGGTCGGCCCGAGGATGGGGCGGAACGACACGCTGATCCGCGGCGGCTCGCTCCGGCCCGCGGCGGCCGCGGCGGCGCGCACCGAGGCGATCTGCTCGGCGGTCTCGGCCAGCGGCTCGCCCCACAGCGCGTAGACGTCGGCGTGCTTGCCGCCGACCCGGTACGCGGCCCGCGATGAGCCGCCGAAGTAGAGCGGGATCCGCGGCTGCTGCGGCGAGCGGACGTCCGCGTAGAAGTCCTCGACCTGGTAATACCGGCCGTGATAGCCGAACGGCGCGTCCGACGTCCAGGCCTGCTTCACGATGTCGAGATACTCATCGGTGCGCTCGTAGCGCTCGTCCTTGGACAGGTGGTCGCCGTCTCGGCGCTGCTCGCCGTCGCTGCCCCCGGTGATGATGTGCACGGCGATCCGGCCGCCCGCGAACTGGTCCAGGGTGGCGAACGTGCGCGCGGCCAGGGTGGGCGCCACGAACCCGGGCCGGTGCGCGATCAGGAAGCTGAGCCGCTCGGTGTGCGCCGCGGCGTACGCGGCCACCTGGGCGCCGTCGGGCTGCGAGGAGCTGTAGCCGATCAGCACCCGGTCGAACCCGGCGTCCTCGTGCGCCCTGGCGAAGCGGCGGACGTAGCCGCGGTCGACCACCGGTCCCCGGGAGCCCCGGATCTCCGACTGGTCCTTGGTGCTGATCATCCCGATGAACTCGACGGGCATGGACGGTCCCTCCTGGTGGGTGCTCGGTCAGGTGCTGGCCTGCTGTCGCCACTCGCTGTGCCGGTGGCAGGCGACGCTCCACCGGCCGTCCACCGGCTCCAGGGCCGGCGCGGTCGCGCATACGTCCGCGGCGAACGGGCAGCGCGCGGCGAACACGCAGGCTGCCGGGTCGAGGTCCCCGGCGGGCGGTGCCGGGTCGGCCGGGGCGCGGCGAAGCTGCGCCGGCGCGAGCCGCCGGTCGTGCCGGACGCTGGGCGCCGACGCCAGCAGCAGCGCCGTGTAGGGGTGGCGCGGGGCCGCGAACACCTGGTCGACGGGGCCGTCCTCGACCACCCGGCCGTGATAGAGCACGACCACGCGGTCGGCGATGCCTGACAGCGAGCTGAGGTCGTGGGAGATGATCACGATCGACAGCCCGAGGGAGTTCCGCAGCACGTCGAGCAGGCGCAGGATGTAGTTCCTGGTGCTGGCGTCCAGGGCGCTCACCGGCTCGTCACAGATCAGCAGCCGCGGCCCGACGGCCAGCGCCCGGGCGATCGAGACGCGCTGCCGCTGCCCGCCCGAGATCTGGCCCGGGGTGCGGGCAAGCAGCGCCGCGCCGAGGCCGACCTGGTCCAGGGCATCAAGGACCTGCCGCCGGATCTCGCCGGCGTTGGCCTCGCCCCGGATCTTAAGTCCCTCGCCGACGATGTCCGCGACGGTCATGTCCGGGTCGAGCGAACGCAGCGGGTCCTGGAAGACAAGCTGTATGCGCCCGCGGCGCCGCTCGGCCCGGCGGGCGCGGCGCCGCAGCCGGGAGATCGGCAGCCCGTCGAAGACGACCCGGCCGCGCCGGGGATCCACGAGCCCGGCCACGGTCCGCGCCAGCGTCGTCTTGCCCGAGCCGGTCTCGCCGACGAGGCCGACGAGCTCACCCGGCCAGATCCGCAGGTCGACGCCGGACAGGACCTGGGCCGCGCGCACCCCGTGGCCGAGCACCACGTCGACCGACTCCACCGCCAGCAGCGGCGTCGCGCCGGCCGGCCCGCGCAGGGTGGCGACCGCGTCCGCGGCGGTCATCGCGCCACCAGCTCGCCGGCGTTGTCGAGATCCCTGGCGCGCAGGCAGCGCACGTCATGCCGGTAGCTGACCGGCACCGGCTGAACGGCGCCGGCGCTGCAGGCGGGCATGGCGACCGGGCAGCGCTCGGCAAAACGGCAGCCCTGGATGTCCGCGCCGACGGGGGGCGGCTGTCCGGGGATGACCTCGAGCTCGCGGCGCCCGAAGTCGCCGACCGAGGCCACCCGGAGCAGCGCCTGGGTGTACGGATGCCGCGGGTGCTGCGCGATCTGCTGGGCAGGCCCCGACTCCACGACCTCCCCGGCGTAGAAGACGACGATACGGTCGCACAGCTCGGTGATCACCGCGAGGTCGTGCGAGACGAACAGCACGGCCAGGCCGCGCTGATCCCGCAGGTGCAGCAGCAGCTCGATGACCTCTGCCTGGATGGTGACGTCGAGCGCGGTGGTGGGCTCGTCGGCAACGAGCAGCTGCGGATCGCACGAGATCGCGATGGCGATCATCACGCGCTGCAGCATTCCGCCGGACAGCTCGGCCGGGATCTGGTGGAAGACGCGCTCGGGGTCCCGCAGGCCGACCGCCGCGAACAGCTCCGCCGCCCGCGCGTGCGCCGCGCGCCTGCCCAGGCGCTGCTTCACCCGCAGCACCTCGGTCAGCTGGTGGCCGACGGTGATGGCCGGGTTCAGGTAGGACGCCGGGTCCTGGAAGACCGCGCCGATGTGGCTGCCGTGCATCTGCTCCCAGTCGCGCCGCGACAGGTTGGTCAGGTCGACGCCGGCGAACGAGACGCTGCCCCGTTCCACCGCGCAGCCGGGCGGGAGCACGCCGAGGACCGCCCGGCAGGTCAGCGTCTTGCCGCTGCCGGACTCGCCGACCAGGCCCACAATCTCCCCGGGCGTAACGTTCAGGGAAATGCCGCGTATCGCCGTGGCGGCGCCGTCGTGCACGCTGACGTGCAGGTCGTCGACGCGTAGCAGGCTGCCGTCGCGGATCGCCGGCTCGGCGCTGCGGCTGCGCGCGTCAGGCAACGGATTGCGATTGCCGATCACCATCAACGGACTCCACACTCGGGTCGGGCTGTCCGACCGGCATCAGCGTCCCGGCGCTGCTCCGGTCACGGAAGGCGTCGGCAAGCGCGTTCAGCGCACCGACGGTGATGGCGATGAGCGCCCCCGGGATGAACGGCGCCCACGGCGCCTGGGACAGGTAGTCGAGGTCCGAGGACAGGATGCCGCCCCAGGTGGGCGCGGGCGGCTGCACGCCGATGCCGAGAAACGTCAGGAACGACACCGCCAGCAGCGCGGCGGCGGTCATCGAGGCCGTGGTCACCGCGATGTTCGGCAGCACCTTGCGCAGCACGTGCACCCGGATGACGCGCAGCTTCGAGGCTCCCAGCAGCTCGGCTGCCTCTACATACTGGGCCCGGGCGTGCTCGAGCGTGGCCGCACGCGTGACCCGGAAGAAGCCGGGCGCGAGCAGGATCCCGACCGGGAGCATGGCGTGCGGCAGGCTGTTGCCGAGCGCCGCGGTCACGGCGACGGCGAAGAACACGTATGGCAGCGTCATCAGCGCGTCGGCGACCCGGTTGGCGGCGAAGTCGAACCACCGGCCGAGGAACACGGTGGCGACGCCGGGGATGGCGCCCAGCACCAGCCCGATCACGACCGCCTCCAGCGCGGTCAGCACCGAGAGCCTGGTGCCCGCCATGAGCCGGCTCAGCACGTCCCGGCCGAGGTAGTCCGTGCCGAGCAGGTGATGCGCGCCCGGCCCCTGGAACAGGGCGCCGGCGTTGATGGCCAGCGGGTTCTGCGGCGCGAGCGCCGAGCCGAACACGGCCAGGAACGCCACGATCGCAAGGATCGCCGCGGCTATCCAGAAGGACGGCGTCCGCAGCAGGGACCTCCGCCTGGACCGCGAACTCGCGCGCCCGGTCACGAGCCGAGCCCGTCGGTTCGGTAGAGCCAGGCGACCGTCGTGTTCACCACGAGGTTGACCACGATCACGAACGTGCTGATCACCAGCAGCAGGCCCTGCACCACCGGGATGTCCCGGGTCTGCGCGCTCTCCAGCAGCAGCTGGCCGAGCCCTGGCAGGGAGAACACCGCCTCGGCGGCGACCGCGCCGGCCAGCATCTGCGGGAAGTCGATGCCCAGGATGACCAGCGCGGGGCCGGCTGCGTTGCGGAGGGCGTGCCGGACCAGGATGCGGCGGTACGGCAGGCCGCGGACCTTGGCGCCCACGATGTAGTTCTGGCCCAGCACCTCGACCAGGGACGTGCGCAGCTGGCGGGCGATGTCCGCGGAGACCTGCAGGCTGAGCGCAAGGCTGGGCAGGATGATGTACTTCAGCCACTCCGGGACGGACGTGGTCGGGCCGACGTAGCCGTTGGCCGGGAGCAGGTGCAGCGTGACCGCGAACAGCACCACCAGGATGATGCCGACGACGAACGCCGGGAGCGTCGAGACCGCCGAGCAGGCCATCGTGACGCCCCGGTCGAACCACCCGCCGCGGCGGACGGCGGCCACCACCCCCGCGGTTCCGCCGATGGCCACGGCGAGGATGACGGCGAGGACCGCGATCGACAGGTCAACCGGCAGGCGCTGGCTGATGCTCTGCGCAACGGGGATCTGGGTGAACCACGACCGGCCGAGGTTGCCATGCACGGCCTGGGTCAGCCAGTTCCAGTACTGGACCACGAGCGGGTGGTCCAGGCCGAGGGCACGGTCCAGGCGCGCGACCGCGGCCGGTGTCGCCGCGTCCTGCCCGAGGATCGTGGCCGCGGGGTTGCTGTTCGACAGCGCGCCCAGGCTGTAGGTGATGAACGTGCTGAGGAACACGATCGGCACGAGGACCGCGAGCCCGCCGCCGAGCCGCGCCAGGACCACCCGGCCCCGGCGGCGCCGGGGCGCGGCGGGGGCCGGGTCGGCGCCGAGGCCGCCGGGGCGGGTCAGGTCGATGACGGCCATGAGGTCAGCTCGCCACCCGGACGCCTTCCCAGCGCTGCTGCACCAGGTCGGCGGGTATGCCGCTCACCTTCGGGCTGTAGGCGAAGATTCGCGGGTTGGTGTAGAGCCAGATGTGGATGGGGTCGTCGAGCACCGCGGTGGACACCGCCTTCTGCAGCACGCTCGGGTAGCTGGCTGACGTGATCGGGACCGTGAGCGCCTGCCCCAGCGCGCTGGTCACGGTGGACGAGTCCGTCGCGGTCTTGCCGTCGACGTTCATCAGGCCTTGCTGGCTGTAGAGGACGTCGAGCATCTCGACCGGTGACGTCCGGCCCGCCGTGGCGTCGATGGCAAGCGGGATGGTCTTGTCGAGGTAGAGGTACTGGGTCTCGGTGTCTTCGGGGATGTTCTTGATCGTGGCCGTGATGCCGGCCTGCGCGAGCTGGCCCTGGATCTGCTCGGCGAGCGAGTCGCCGGTGCTGACGCTGGTCAGCGTGATCTTGATGCCGTGCGGGTACCCCGCCGCCGCCAGCAGCTGCTTTGCCTTCGCCGGGTCGTACGGGTAGAGGCTGGCCAGCGCCGGGTCGTAGCCGACGAACCCCTTGGGGAACGGCTGGTAGGCGGGCGACCCGTAGCCAGAGGCCTGGACCTGCACGATGGCCTGGCGGTTGATCGCGTAGTTGATCGCCTTCACCACGTCCGGCTTGTTGAACGGCGCCGTCGTCGTCTGGATGTCGAGCTCGTTCACGACCTCCGACGGGATGACGTCGATCTTGAACCCGGCCGCCTTGGCGGCTGCCACCTGGTTGCCGGCGATGTAGGCGACGTTGACCTGCCCCGACTCCAGCGCGGCCAGGATCTGCTCGGGTTCGGTGATCTCCTGCACCGTGAAGTTCTCGACGTGGATCTGGCTGGCGTCCCAGTAGCCGGGGTTGCGCACCAGGTCGGCGTGCGAGTCGGGGACGTAGCTGGTCAGCTTGAACGGGCCGGCGCCGACCGGCTGGGTGGGCAGGCTGCCCGGGTCCTTCGTGAAGGCCTTCGGGCTGACCATCATGCCGTCCTTGCCGCCCAGCAGGTACGGCACCTGGTAGTCGACCTGCGTCAGGTCGAGCGTGAAGCTCGTCGCGGAGTTCACGACCACCTTGGAGATCACCGAGAGCTCCGAGGCGATGTTGGAGTTGGCCTGGGTCTGGCCGCGGTGGATGTTCTCCGCCACCGCCTGCGCGTCGAGCGGCGTGCCGTCGGTGAACTTCAGGCCGGGCCGGAGCGTGAACGTCACGCTCTTCCCGTCCGGTGCGTAGGTCCACGATGTGGCCAGGCCGGGCCCGACGCTGCCGTCGGGCTTGAGGGTGGTGATCGAGGCGTAGACGAGCCCCAGGGCGTGCATGTCCCACCCGGCGGTCGAGGTGACCGGGTCCCAGGACGTGGGTAGCTCCCACTCCCAGTTCAGGGTGCCGCTCGCCCCGGCAATGGCCGACGTGGGCGCCGCCGGCGCGCCGGCCGCGCTGCTGCAGGCGGTGGCCGTGGAGACGGCGAGGAGGGCAGCGAGGGCCGCGAGAGTTTTCCGGGCAGCAAGCGCTCTAACGCGCATCGGCGGGCTCCTGTCGTGAAGGGGGGCACCGCCACGCCTTCGTGCGAGGTGCGCCTACGAGCAGTGTCATCGTAAATCAGATAAAAACGGTGGGTCAAATAGGAATTCTGGCTCAGGCCACGGTGACGACCGGCAGCCCGGACTGGGCAGCACGGTGATAGTCGTCGTCGACGGCGGTGACCTCACGCCCGGCCGCGTGCAGCATCGAGGCAGCGACGCTGGCACGGTACCCCGCCTGGCAGTGCACCCAGATCGGGCCGGGCGGCAGGTCCGGGATACGCACGGGCAGGCGGTGCAGCGGGACGTGCAGCGCGCCCTCGATGTGGCTCGCCGACCACTCGAGCCGGCGGCGCACGTCCAGCACGGCGACCCGCCGCTGCCGGTGCACCCGGGCCAGCTGCGCGAAGTCGGATACCGGGTACGCGGCGACCCGCCCGGCCCAGCCGTCCGGCGGGCCGGCCGCACCCGCGATGCGGTCGACGCCGATCCTGGCCAGGTCGCGCTGGGCGCCGGCGATCTGCTCGGGGCCGTCACCGATCAGCGTCACCGGCGTGCCCGGGGGCAGCAGCCAGCCGAGGTTGGGCACCAGGCTGTCGCCGCCTTCGAAGCTGAGCGACCCGGGAGCGTGCCCGGCGGCGAACGCCCGCCTGCCGCGCAGGTCGACGGCCCACTCCCCGGCGCCGATGCGCCGGCCGATCTCGGCGGCGCCCAGCATCCGCGGAGGGGCCAGGTCGGGCCGCTCCGGGCCCGCCGCGTTGGCCGGGGCCATCCGCGCGTAGTAGGCGGGATACTCGTCCAGGCCTGCCAGCAGGTCAGCAACGTAGTCGTGCTCGTCGCGGATCAGTGCCGGGTTGACCCGCCGCTCCTCGCCGATGGTCGAGCCGTCGGAACCGGGGGCGGGTGCCGCGCAGAAGCTGCCGAACCCGTGTGTGGGGTACACCGTGGCCTCGTCGGGAAGGTCCGCGGCCAGCCGCCGTGCGGACGCGTGCTGCGCGGCGGTGAGCGCGAGCGCGTGCTCGGCGCCGAGCAGGTCGGTGCGCCCGGTCGACCCGTGCAGCAGCGAGCCGCCGGTGAACACGGCCACGACCGCGCCGGCAGAGCGGTCCTCCAGCACGTAGGCCAGGTGAGTGAACGTGTGCCCGGGAGTGGCGATGACCCGGATCCGCATGGAATCCCCGACGTCGATCTCGTCGCCGTCGGTGACCGCGACGCGGTCGAACGCGACCTCGTCCGCGGCGTTCACGTGATAGGCGGCGCCCGTCGCGCGGGCCAGCGCCAGGCCGCCGGTCAGGTAGTCGTTGTGGATGTGCGTCTCGAACACGTGGGTCACCACGACATGGCAGCGTGCAGCCAGGGCCAGGACCCGGTCGATGTCCCGCTGCGGGTCCACGACCAGCGCGACCGTGCCGTCGGTGACCAGATAGCTGCGGTCGCCGAGCGAAGGCGTCTTGATCGTCGCTATTTCGGCCACTGTTTTCCCCCAGCCGTCGCGTTATTGAGCCTGCTGGTGACCGCCGCGAGCGCCGGCGTCGATCTGCGGGCCGTCAAAGGAGCCACGCGACTCGGAGACCTCTTTGGTCCCCACCATGCCGATGATCTCGATGGACATCGCCGACGCTCCTTCCTGGCACTGCGCACGGACCCGGCGCTAAGGCCGCGTCTCCTTGCATGCAAGCACCGCCATGCAGGCTTGTCAATAAATTCTATCGAATTAATAGGATTATTATTTCGGTTCCCCGGGCCGGGATGACCGCGGGGCCGCGCCGGCAGGCGGTGCCGGCCGGTGGGGAGATCCGGTGGGGAGATATTGACGCCCGGCCGGCCGGCCGCTAAATTGCATTATGTCGATCGATTTTATCGACTTTTATCAGGAGCCGCCATGAGCGCAGCCACCGAAACCGGCGTCCGGCAGGGCAGTACCGTAACCGTACGGCCGTGCCAGCACACCATCGGCGCCGAAATCGGCGGCCCCTGGCGATGACAGCCCTGGATGAGTCCGCCGCGGCGGTCACCGCGGCGGAGTTCCGTCAGGCGATGAGCAACTTCGCGACCGGCGTCACGGTGGTGACCTCGCTGGACGCCGGAGGCGAGCCGGTCGGCACCACCGCCAGCGCGATAACCTCGCTGTCGCTGGACCCGCCGCTCGTGCTGGTGTGCTTCGACCGCTCGAGCCGCACGCTGGGAGCGGTGCTCCGGCACGGCGCCTTCGTGATCAACGTGCTGGCCGCGCCGCAGCAGCACCTGTCGGCCAATTTCGCCCGCCGCGGCCCGGCGGCGGACTGGGCCGGCGTCCGGCACCGGCCGGGCCCGACCGGCAGCCCCCGGCTGGACGGCGTGCTGGCGGTCCTGGAGTGCACGGTCAGGGACAGCTTTGCCGGAGGGGATCACGAGATCGTGATCGGTCGCGTGCACGACGTCGAGACCAGCGGGCCAGATGCCGCCCCGCTGCTGCACTGGCGCGGGTCCTACACGTCGATAGGGTGAGGCCTGCGCGCCCGGGCGGCCCAAACGGCGAGCATAAAAGGAAGGTGTCGAGTGGCAGCTCCGGTCCGGATCGTTACGGTCGTCGGCAATCCCCGTCCCGCGTCCCGCACACACGCCCTGGCGCGGACGCTCGCGGCGGAGCTTGCGCACGTCCTGCAGGACGCCACCGTCGGGGAGGCCGACCTGGCCGCGCTCGGGCCCAGGGTCCTCGACCCGGGCGACGCGGACGCGACGGCCGCGGCCGGCGAGGTCCTCGCCGCCGACGTTCTGGTGGTCGCCAGCCCGACGTACAAGGCCACCTACTCGGGCCTGCTGAAGGCGTTCCTGGACCGGCTCGGCACCGGCAGCCTGGCCGGGAAGACCGCCGTCCCCGTGCTGCTCGGCGGCGCCCCGAACCATCAGCTCGCCGTGGACGTGCACTTCACACCGCTGCTGCTGGAACTCGGCGCTACGGTCCCGGTGCGCGGCCTGTTCGTGCTTGAGTCCGACGTGGACGGCTTCGCCTCGTTCGCGGCGAAGTGGGCCGCGGCGAACGCCCCGGCGCTCGCCCGCGGCTGAGGTCAGCCCCCGTCCGCGTCCGGCGCGGCGGCCTGCAGGCTGATGTCGAATTCGGCGCTCCGGAACGGGTTCGGCAGCCCGGCCTCCTTCGCCCGTTCCGGGTCATCCACCCAGGGAAACGCCCGGACCAGGCTCTCCTTCACCCCGAAGACAGCGTCCGAGTCCAGGTACGGGCTGTCCTCCACGAACACGTGCGTGGTCACCGGCGCGTAGCCGGGAGCGGCGGCGATGAAATGGATGTGCGCGGGGCGGTACGGATGCCGCGCCATCGCCTCCAGCAGCCGCCCGACCGGGCCGTCCACCGGGATCGGGTAGTACCGCGGCACGATCGTGCGGAACCAGAACCTGCCCTCGCCGTCCGCGGTGAACAGCCCGCGCAGGCTGCCCGCGGCCGCCGGCCCCGGCCGCTGCACATCGTAGAACCCCTCGGCGTCGGCGTGCCAGACGTCGATCATCGCGCCCGGCACGGGCTCCCCGGCCGGCCCGGTCACCCGCCCGGACACCAGGCATGGCTCGCCGGTCCCCGGCAGGCTGATGTCCGCGCCGAGCTCGCGCGGCGGCGAGTCCACGACGTGGAACGGGCCGGTGACGGTCGACTCGGTCGCGGCGCCGGCGGCCCGGTGGTTCATGGTCTCCACCAGCATGGAGACGCCGAGCACGTCGGACAGCAGGATGAACTCCTGCCGCGTGTCGTCGCACTTGTGACCGGTCGCGGTGAGGAACGCGATCGCCTGCTCCCACTCGCGCTCGGTGAGCTCGACGTCCTTGATGAAGCTGTGCAGGTGCCGCACCAGCGACCCGAGGACCTGACGGGCGCGGGCGTCGGGGGAGCCGGCCAGGCTCGCGCAGACGACCTCGGCCGAGCGCTCCTCGCTGAAGAGCTCACCGAGGTCCCGTCCCGCTTCCTGTCTGGTGCTCATCGGCGATCACTCTCCCGGTCCGGTCCGCCAGCCGCCGGCGCGCGCCGGCGATGTCATCACGATAACCGCGCAGTACCGTTGCAGCGGTGCTGAAGGAGACCGTCATGCCCCAGCTTGCCGACCAACCTGAACGTCACGCCCCGGGGCCGGCGCAGAAATGAGGGTGACCAGCCGCAACGCCCGGTTCCAGCAGTGGGAGGCGCTGCTGGGCAACCGGGCGAAGCGCCAGCGCAGCGGGGAGTTCCTGGTGCAGGGGGTGCGCCCGGTCACGCTCGCCGTGCGCCAGGGCTGGCCGATCCGGGCGCTGCTCCACGACGCGGAGGGCCCGGCGTCGCAGTGGGCGCGGCAGATGCTCGACGCCGTGCACGCGCCGAAGATCGCCGTCGCACCGCAGCTCATGCGGGAGCTGGGCGAGAAGCAGGACACGTCGCCGGAGCTGCTCGCGCTCGCCGAGATGCCAGCCGACGACCTGGCCAGGATCCCGGCCGGCCCGGGCATGCTCACCGTGGTCCTGGACCGGCCGGCCAGCCCCGGCAACCTCGGCACAGTGATCCGGTCGGCGGACGCGTTCGGCGCGTCCGGCGTCATCGTCACCGGCCACGCCGCGGACGTGTACGACCCCAGGTCGGTGCGCGCGAGCACGGGCTCGCTGTTTTCCGTGCCCGTTGTCAGAACACCGTCGCACGCCGCGGTCCTGGGCTGGGCGGCGGCCGTCCGCGCCGGCGGCACCGCGGTCCGCCTGGTCGGCACCGACGAGGGCGGCCAGCCCGAGATCTCCGGCGTCGACCTCACCCGGCCGACGCTGCTCCTGGTCGGGAACGAGGCGGCCGGCCTCAGCGCCGCCTGGCGGGATGCGTGCGACGACGTGGCCAGGATTCCCATGCACGGCACCGCGAGCTCGCTGAACGCCGCGATGGCCGGCACGGTCGCGCTGTACGAGGCGGCGCGGCAGCGCGCGGCCGCGCCTCGATGAGCGCTGACCGGGGTGCTCGACGCGGCAGCGGTCCAACAGGCCAGGCAGCCATCGAGCGAGGGGGAGCGCGACCGGTTCCTCCGGCAGCCGGACAGGAGGCGCTCAGCCGGTGAGGTGGTGCGTGCTCTCCGGGAACAGCTCTTCCACCGCCGGCGCGCGGCCGAGGATCCGCTGGCTGACCGCGTGCCGGACGAGCTGCTCGAGCATCGCCCGGTTGGGGGCGATGCCGTAGGGCAGCGGATCGGCTCCGGTGACCGCCATCACGCGCCGGTACATCAGATCGGCCGGTGCCGGTTCCGCGGGGCCGCCCGAGCGCAGCCGCTCGACGTACCGCTCCTTGGCCTCGGCAAAGGCGGCGAAGAGGTCCGCAGCCAGGCCGGGATGCGCGCGGAGCAGGTCGTCCCTGACGACCACCAGGTGGTTGATGGGGTAAAGCCCCCGCTCACGCAGCGACGCATACGCTGCTTCCTCGGCGTCGGCGATGAGCGGTGTCAGGCCCGGCCGGCCCGCCACGCCGATGCCCGCTGCCAGCTCGCCGGAGGCCACCATCTCGGTGAGATCCCCGCCCCGCTCGACGGGGACGACGTTCGCGGGCGGGCGGTACTCGGCCACGTGCTCATCGCCCGAGAGCACCCAGGTGACCCGGTTCAGGTCCACGCCGTACTCGTCCTGCAGGATGCCCCGGGCCCACACCCCGGTGGTCACCGTGTAGCCGCGGCTGACGCCGACCTTCCGGCCTTCGATGTCCTTCGGCGACCGCGCCCCGGCGGCGCTGCGCACGATCGCGCCATGGTGCAGCCCGCGGACCGGGAACACCGGCAGCGCCGTGAACGGCTTGCCGTACGCGTTCGCGCACAGGTAGGTGGTGACGGCCATCTCGCAGACGTCGAACTCAAGCCCCCGGACCATCCGGCGGAACGCCTGGATGAGCGCTGGCGTGTCCGCCGCGTCCCCGAACCGCAGCGCATACCGGCGCGGCGTGACGGCCCCGCTGGCCAGGGCGCTGGTGGCGCCCTCGGTGCCGGTCACCGTGCTGAGTTCGATGCTCATCTGCGGCCTCCTTGGCTGCGATCGCGCCCGGTGGCGACGGTCCCGGTCACCAATCAACACCAGATGAGGTTCGCGCGCACTGGTCTGGTGCACTGCACGGCAGGGCGCAGACTGGATGCGGAGGCGGTCGCGATGTTCGAGAGGTTCACCGACCGGGCGCGGCGGGTGGTCGTCCTGGCCCAGGAGGAGGCCAGGAGGCTGAATCACGACTACGTGGGCACCGAGCACATCCTGCTCGGGTTACTGCACGAAGAACGTGGCATCGCGGCCAGGGCGCTGGCGGCGCTGGACGTCAGCCTGGACGCGGTGCGCCAGCAGGTCGAGGAGATCAGCGGCACTGGCGCCCTCGCGCCGTCCGGGCACATCCCGTTCACGCCGCGGGCCAAGCGAGTGCTGGAGCTGTCGCTGCGCGAGGCGCTGCTGCTCGGCGACGACTACATCGGCACCGAGCACATCCTGCTCGGCCTGCTCCGGGAGGGTGAGGGCGTGGCTGCCCAGGTGCTGGTCAGGCTCGGCTGCGACCTGAACCGGGTCAGGCAGCGGGTCCTCCTGCTGCAGGGCCAGGCAGCGGGCCGGGCCGCCGCTGGCGAGGGCGAGGCCGCGGAGCAGATCCTGCGGCGCCGCGCCGTGGCCCGTCAGCCCTGGATCGACGAGATCCAGCGGGCACTCACCAGGCTGACGGAGCGGGTGGAGGCCATCGAGCGCGTGCTGGAGATGACCGGCCGGCCAGCGGAGACGCCGAAGAGAGACGAGCCCGGGGCAGGCGAGCCGGCGGGAGCAGGCGGGCCGGGCGAGGCAGAGCCCGGTGGCGCGGGCGAGCCGCCGCCGGACGCCGGCGAGCAGGCAGGATAACTCACCGGCCGGGCGGAGCCGGTACACCCGCCGCGCCGTGCCGTCGAACACCGCGGCCTGCTCGTCACCGCTGAGGCCGGCGGTCAGCGTGCGCGCCGCGGCGACGGTGCCCGCGTAGCCCATCGTCAGCGTGCTGACCGGCCAGTCCGAGCCGAACATCAGCCGCCGCGGCCCGAAGCTGGAGAGCGCGATCTCGTAGTACGGCCGCAGGTGCGCGGTCCCCGCAGCCCGGCCGGCCGCCGGCGCTTGCGGCCCGCCTGCAGGCGGCTCGTTCAGGATCCCTGAGAGCTTGGCCACCGTGTTCGGCAGCCCGGCAAAGGCGCGCAGCGCGTTCGCCCACGGCCGGTCGGCCTCCGCTCGCAGCTCGGGGTTTCCGAGATGATCGAGCACGAACGTCAGCTGCGGCGTTGCCGCCGCCGCCGCGACCGCCGCGCGCAGCTGCGCGCCCGCCACGACCACGTCGTAGACGAGCCCGGCCTCCGCCACCGCGGCCAGCCCGCGAAGCACGGCCGGCCTGGCCAGCCACGCCGGGTCGGGCTCGACGAGCACCGGGTGGCGGATTCCCACCAGGTGATCGCCGCCTGGCAGCTCGCGCAGCCCGGCGAGCGCGTCGCTCACGCCGGGCGCTTCCAGGTCGGCCCACCCGACCACGCCCGCGATCAGCCCGCCGTCTGCGGCAAGCGCGAGCAGCTCGGGCGTTTCCCCGGGCTCGGTGACGGTCTGCACCACCACCGTGGCGGTCACCCTCTGCGCGGCCGCCTCGGGCTCGAGGTCGGAGAGCAGGAAGTTCCTGCGCAGCGGGGCCAGCATCGGCTGAGCCAGATACGGCTGATCGCGGACCGACAGGTCCCACACGTGGTGGTGCGCATCGATGATCGACATGGATCGCTCACAGGCCGAGGTCGTCGAGCTGCTTGTGCAGGTCGGCCCGGGGTTCGCCCGCGGGCGCGGCCGGCTTCGGCCGCCCGGGGCGAGCGCGCGGCCCCGGGCCGGCGCGGCGGTCCCGGAACACCCATCCTGCCGCCACGCCCCCGGCAAGCCCGCCGATGTGGGCCTGCCAGCCGATCCCGGCCTGGGGCAGCAGCACGGTGAACTGGTAAGCGAAGCAGAGCGCCATGACCGCACCCAGCAGCATGTCGATCGCGTGCCGGTCGAAGAACCCGCGGACCATGATGTAGCCGAAGTACCCGAAGACTATCCCGCTGGCGCCGGCGCCGACCGATCCCGGGTTCTCGAAGAGCCAGCCCGCGAAGCCGCTGGCAAGGATCACCAGGACGGTCACGCCCAGGAACTTCGTCACGCCCCGGTAGGCGGCCAGGAAGCCGAAGATGAACAGGGGGCCCGAGTTGCCCTCGATGTGCGCCCAGCTGAAGTGCAAGAAGGGGGCGGTCAGGATGTCGGGAAGGCTGCCCACGTCCCTGGGACGGATCCCGTAGTCGAACGTGAGCTGGTAGTGGTCCGCCCAGTTGGCGATCTGGATGATCCATATCAGGGCGAGGAACCCGACCATTACGAAAAGCGCCTTGCGCGCCTCGGCCAGCGCGGTCTCGGCGTTGCCGGCGCCGAGATCCCACATCCGGCGGCGGGCGGTGCGGCCGCCGCCGGCCGCCGCACCGC
>Ga0335075_10001054_pt1 | contig 46517 bp, 38 predicted proteins | sample Lox_Sample_24_FD_206723 | JGI IMG/M metagenome (GOLD analysis project Ga0335075, IMG submission 206723) | Soil microbial communities from Loxahatchee National Wildlife Refuge, Florida, United States - Lox_Sample_2.4 | ecosystem: Environmental > Terrestrial > Soil > Wetlands | place: USA... | reverse complement strand
CCTGGGATTGGATCTGCCGAGCCTTCCGAAGCTGGTGCAAAATGTAGTGGAGAAAAACAGGGGTTGATCTTCAAAAAACCCAGCAAATCTGCGTTTTTCCCTCTTGAACTGACGAACTTGGGCTAGCTGAGTCATGCTCCATAAACACGGGCTTTGCAGGATGGAAGGTTGGACGACGCACAGGCATTTTGATGGCGTTTTTGAGATGACTCTCTCCGTGCCACACGCCCTCTTCGTTCCATGTCGACGCCGCCAAAACCCTCAAATTCCCCAATAAAAACGCGCTTTTCTTTGCAAAAACCCGCTTCGTTTCCTCGTTTCTCTCGTTTCAACGCCTATAGAAAAGAAATGTGTGTAGCAGCGCCTAAACCGCAGCATGATTCCCCTACGCCACAAGCGCCGTAGGTGCGAGGTATTTGTAGAAAATGCTAAAAAAGGAATTCTCTAGCTCCGTTAGGAGCGGCGTCTTCTGCGAATACTCGCCTTCGCAATGCTACGGCGCGGCAAGCCAGACGATGCCGCTCCTAACGGAGCTTAATATGTGTTGGGGGTCCGTTTTCTACAAATACTTCAGCCCTAACGGGCTTGGATTTGACGACGTGCCACCGCACCAGGACGCAAGCGGGTTGTTCGCCGATTTTGGACAAGCCGGACGGTTTGCGTGCAGGTGGACGACCCGAATATGCCGCTCCTACGGAGCTTGGAATACTACAGAGATTGCGATCCTACGGAACTGGAAGACAGCGTCGTTCGACGTGAAACGCAGCACGCGGGCGCGAGGACGAGGACCCTCTTTCGCGAAAACTACGGAGGGCAGGCGCTTTGGAAATTGGCAGGTCAGACGACGTCGTGCGACCTTTACAACTACACGCGCCGGACGACCTCATACGACCAGCGGGTTTAGAAACCCGCGATACAGCAGGTTTGGAAACCTGCGCTACGCTATGCAACCCGCGCCTCGCCTTTGCCTTTTACAATTTCCCCGATGATCCACGCGTCATGCTTCTGCTTCTGGATAAACTTCAAAATGTCGTCCGCTTTTTCCGCGGATACAATGGCGACCATGCCAACGCCCATGTTGAAAACCTGATACAGTTCGTCGTCCGGTACGCCGCTGCGGGTTTCGATTAATTTGAAAATCGGCAGCATGTCCCAGGAACCTTTGTGAATGACGGCGTCGCACGTTTTGGGCAGGACGCGCGGGATGTTGTCCACAAAACCGCCGCCGGTGATATGCGCGAATGCCTTGACCGGCAATTTTGAATTTTGTGCCGCTTTGCCGGCGCGTTTTGAATTAAAGCGTTTCAATAATGCCTGGACCAGCGGACTGTAACTGACGTGGACCTTCAGCAGTTCGTCTCCAATGGTGTTGTTCAATTCGGCGACGTGGCTGTCATACTGAAGGCCGAGTTGCTCGAAGAAAATTTTTCGCGCGAGCGAATAGCCGTTTGTGTGCAGGCCGCTGGATGCAATTCCAATGATCGCATCGCCGGCTTTAACGGTTTTTTGGCCGTTGAGCATCCGTGACTTCTCGACCACGCCGACAATCGTGCCGCTTACGTCATATTCACCGGCCTGATAAAATCCCGGCATCTGCGCCGTCTCGCCGCCGATGAGTGCGCAACAGTTTTCCGCGCACGCGCGCGCGAACCCTTTGATGACTTCGGTGAAAACGTGCGGCTCCAGTTTGCCGGTGCCCAGGTAATCCAGAAAAAACAGCGGTTCCGCGCCAAGCACGGCAATATCGTTCACGCAATGGTTCACCAGGTCCGCGCCAATGGTGTCGTGTTTATCCATTGCGAACGCGATCTTGAGCTTTGTGCCCACGCCGTCCACGCTCGATACCAGCACCGGTTCGTGATATTTCCTGACGTCCAGCGCAAATAATCCTCCGAACCCGCCGACCTTTCCGAGCACCTCGCGCCGGCGCGTCGAGGCCAGCAACTGCGGCAACGTGGATTTGACCTGGTTGCCTAAATCAATATCAACGCCTGCGACGGCGTACGCTTTTTGTTTCATGCGCGCGGAGTATAACCCGGTCGGGAGTCCAGAGTCCATCCGCCTTCGCCAAGGTTACGGCGGACAAGCAGTCCAGAGTCCACGGTCCGGAGTCGGAATGGATGGGACCTATGGGTCGTATGGGACCGATAGGACCCGCCTTCACTCGGAAGCTACGGCGCGGCAAGCGAAAATGATTTAGAAGAACCATGCAGATTTCGAGGAGGACGATTTAGAAGAACCATGTTATTCCGCCCTGGATCATCTGCGTATTGACCCCGTCGTTGGACGTGGTTATGCCGGCGTCCGAAATATGGAACCAGCGATATTCCAGGGAAAGAGCCGTATTTTTGCGGATAAAATAATAAGTTCCCACGCCAATTTGCACGTTGAATTCGAAAGTGCCGCCCAAATCCGGGGAGTCAATGTCCGTAGCGGACGGTCCGGCCCCAATATCGGCAAAAGGGACCCAGCGCGTGCCCGTGGCAAAATCGTACCGGGCCATGATGGTCAGGCCGGTGAGATACCGGGTTTCCGGAGTGAACTGCGCCCCGCCAAACAATTCGCCTCTAAACTCGAGGTTGCCGGCGAAGATGCTGTGTCGGGCAAATTCCGGAAGAATCCATGCGGCGTTCACGTTGCCCACAGCCAGGCCGTGATACTCCTTGCTTCCCAGGACATGCGATCCCGGCCCGGCTCCCATCATGCCGCCGACACTCCAAGTATGGCCGTTAAAGCCGCTTCCAATTCCGTCACGCCAGATGTCCCCCCACGGCGGCGCATTCGTGCTTTCAATGAGTTGTTGTCCTGAAACCCCCAATTCCAGGAAAAGTAAAAAAATTACGCCGACGATCCTCGCGCGCAAAATCGTCATTTTGTTTCCTTGGTTTCCTTTTGTTCCCCTGGCATATCAGTATGCGGTAAAGTTATGTTCGCTGTCGGCGTGAGCGGTGACTTTGCGTTGCGAAAAATTCAATACCCACGAGGCAATCGCCGAGGTATTCAGCGGCATCGGCAGCCGGCGCAGCATCGAAGAAAAACTGTAAAATTTCTCGTGGATCCCATGCACGTCATGCTGCAATTCCTGCGGCGTGCAATACAACGGTTTGATATGGCAGGGATGGCCCGGCCAGCGCCCGATTTCCTTTTCCTCAATAATCCGGTCCTGCTGGCGCATCCGGTCAAAAAACGACGTGCCCTTGTCCGGGGTGAGCAAATTGAAATAAGCCACCGGCACTTTTTCGTCCTCCAAAAAACGCAGCGTATTGGGAAACACTTCCCGCGTTTCCGTGTCCCAGCCGAAGATAAAATTCAGGGAAAAGCTGATGCCACGCCGCCGCAAATCCGACAACACGTCGTGATAGCGTTCCGTTTTGTTCTGTCCCTTGTGCATGCTGGCAATCGTCTGGCTGTCGATGCTTTCCATGCCGATATTCACGTGCAACAATCCGCTCTTTTGCGCCGTGTCCAGAAACTCTTTGTCGTAGCAAAGGTTCATGGACCACAGCGTGGACCAACGCAGCTTGAGCGGAATAATTGCTTCCATCAGTTCCATCGCGCTTTTCTTTTTGATGCCAAAATTGCTTTCGGCAAAGAAAATGTTGCGCGAAGGAATCTGTTTCAGTTCTTCAACAACGTCCGCCGTCGGGCGCACGCGGAAGCCCCCGCCCAGGTACAGGCGTTCGGAGCAGAATTCGCATGCGAGCGGACATCCGCGCGTCGCCTGCACTGAAAATGTTTTGACCAATCCGTACGGGCGCAGGTCCAGCAAATCGTAACGCGGCATGGGAAAGTTGCTCAGGTCCTTGATCTGCGCGGCGCGATAGATTGATTTGAGCCGCCCGGCCTGGGCGTCTTCCAGCATTGTGGTCCAGAGCGCCTCCGCTTCGCCCACTCCCACCGCATCGCAATGTTCCGCCGCTTCCTCGGCGAAAAAATAAATGTGCGGTCCGCCAAAAATCACCTTGCGCCCGCGTTTGCGAAACTCCGCAGCCAGGTCATAGGCGCGATACGCATTGATGGTCCAGGTCGTAATGACGACCAAATCGGCCGACGCATCAAAATCAACGGGCCGGACCATTTCGTCCACCAGTGTCACTTCCCAGCCTGGCGGTGTCAGGGCTGCCAGATAAGGCAAAACGAGTGGAACCAATTGCCGGCTCCGGACCTTGACTGGAGTCCGGTCCTTTCGCGACCGATAAAACGACGGTTGAATAATTAACAGTTTCGGCGCCATAATTCTCCTTTGCTTTAGTATTCAACTTTCTCATCAACCTCGACCGCAGCGCGGCCATCGGTAGTCCCCTGCAAGGATTCCAATTTCCGCATAGAGCGGGTTCGAACATTGTGTGTATGCGCCGTTTCCTCGCCCGCCAATTCGCGGGTCCTCAGCGCTATCTCCCTGCCTCGGAACGGCCCGCAACGCGAACCTTTTCCGTAGCTTTACCTTATTTGCACACCAAAGTTTTGCAAGCGATTTTAATTTGATAATTTTTTAGCCGGGCCAAGCCGAAAGGAATGGAAATAGCTGGCTTCAGGAACGCCATTTCACCTCGATATTGAAAAGTCAAACTTCCGCGTGGTGGTACATTTTGAAAGTTACTACTACTCGGAATGCGGAGCACTTGACTGGCGCGCGCCGCGGGCGCGTGCCTGGCGGAGCGGCAGCTCCGCCCTACCACCGGTAATAGTACATTCAAAATGCACCACTACTTCTGCGCGCCATTTGTAATTCCTGAAGCGTGAGTTATACTGTGGCCGTAAAGGAGGTTTAATGAGCATGCTGCGCCGGGTTTGTACAAGTAACTGCCACTGTCGAGTAATCTACGTGGCATTGGCTGGCCTGGTGTTGGCGATGGCCATGGGCGCCTGCAAAAAGAAGCCGGCCCCGCCTCCACCGCTCGTCCTGGTGATGACCGTGACGCCGCGAACCGTGGCCATTACGGATGAGTGGATTGGCACACTCGATGGCTTCGTGAACGCGCAAATTCGCGCCCAGGTAACCGGCTATTTACTGACGCAGAATTATGCCGAAGGCAGCATCGTAAAACGCGGGGACATGATGTTTGAAATTGATCCGCGCCCATTCCAGGCAGCACTTGACCAGGCCCTGGCGAAACTGGCGCAGGACCAGGCAACGGCCCGCCTGACTGAGATCAATGTAAACCGCTACGCGCCGCTGGCAAAGGAACAAGCCGTCAGCCGCCAGGAACTGGACAACGCAGTGCAGGCAAACGAAGCGGCAATCGCGCAAATCAAGGCCGATGAAGCCGCCATCGAAAGCGCGCGGATCAATCTGGGATTTACAAAAATCAAATCGCCGGTCGATGGCCTGGCCGGAATTGCGCTCGGACAAATTGGAGATCTAGTCGGCCTGTCCGGCCCGCTCCTGACGACCGTTTCACAAATCGATCCAATCAAGGTCTATTTCCAGGTCAACGAACAGTCTTATCGAACGTTTTGGCGGCAGTTCGTCACCCCCGCCGGGCCGGCCAACTCAAACCAGACGCTGCCATTGCAGTTGGTCCTTTCTGACGGTTCAGTCTATCCGGAAAAGGGGAGGGTCTTTTTCGCGGACCGGCAGATAAATCCTACCACCGGCACATTGCAAATCGTGGGTCTGTTTTCAAACGCCGACTTCATTTTGCGGCCCGGCCAGTTTGGGCGCGTCCGTGCGCAGACGCGTGTTGAAACGAATGCCATCGTCCTGCCGCAACGGGCCGTCATTGAAATGCAGGACGGCTATCAGGTGGCCATTGTCGGTCCGACCAATGCCATTCGCATTCAACCTGTCATTGTGGGACCGCAGGTGGGTTCAGAATGGATCATTGAGAGCGGCCTGAAACCGGGCGAGAGCGTGGTCGTGGAAGGAACACAAAAAGCAAAGGAGGGCGTGGTTGTCACTCCCGAACCATTCACGCAATAGATGTATCGCTTTTTCATCAATCGCCCGATCGTTGCCATGGTTATCGCCATTTTAATGGTCATTGTCGGCGCGGTTTCCATGACCACCCTCCCGGTCGCTCAATTTCCGCAAATTGCTCCGCCCGAAATGAGCATTCGAAGCACATACGTCGGCGCGGACGCCAAAACCGTGGCCGATTCTGTCGCGGCCCCCATTGAGGAGCAAATGGCGGGCGTGGAAGACATGAACTACATGTATTCCATAAACGCCAACAATGGCTCCATACGCATGGGCGTTAATTTCGACGTTAAGACCGATCCCAACATTGCCCTGATGCTGACTCAATTGCGCGAAAAACAGGCCGAAGACCAATTGCCTGTTGAGGTCCGCAATTTTGGAATCACGATTTTGCAGTCACCCACCAGCCCGATGATGCTCATCGGGGTTTATTCGCCCCGCGGCACGCACGATTCAACCTTTCTCGCCAATTACGCGTACATCAACCTGGTGGACCAGATCAGCGAATTGAAAGGCGTTTCCAATGTCCAGGTCTTCGGCGCCGGACAATATGCAATGCGCTTTTGGGTCAAGCCGGACCAGCTCTCAAAACTAAATATAACTGTCAACGACATCGCCAACGCGATCAGCGCCCAAAGCACCGTAAATCCCGTCGGACAGGTCGGCGGACCTCCGACACCTGCGGGACAGGAATTCACCTATACGGCCCTCGCCCAGGGCCGGCTGGTGACTGTAAAGGAATTTGAACAAATAGTCATTCGCGCGAATCCGGACGGCTCGGTCGTCCGTCTCAAAGACATCGCCCGCGTCGAACTGGGCGCCCAGGTTTACACATTTATCGGCCATCTGAACGGCGCGCCTTCGGCCATCCTTGCCATCTATCAATTGCCCGGCTCAAATGCGCTCGACGCCGAGCGCGGCGTGCTCAAGCTGATGGCGCAACTGAGACAACGATTTCCCGCCGACCTTGAATATGTCATTTCACTCGATACGACGCTGGCCGTTTCCCAGGGCATCCGTGACATCATGCGGACCCTGGTGACCGCGCTGATTCTGGTCATCATTGTCGTCTTTATTTTTCTGCAGGGATGGCGTGCGTCTCTGATTCCCCTGTGCGCGGTGCCTGTCTCGCTCATCGGCACGTTTGTTTTCTTTCCGTTCTTTGGATTTTCCATCAACACGCTGTCGCTCTTCGGCCTGGTGCTGGCCATTGGCCTGGTGGTGGACGACGCCATTGTTGTCGTTGAAGCCACTGAACGGCATATTGAAGAGGGATTTCCGCCCAAAGATGCTGCCCTCAAGGCAATGCAAGAAGTGGCCGGCCCGGTGGTATCGCTGGCGTTGATTATGGGGGCTGTTTTTATTCCGACTATTTTCATTTCCGGAATCACCGGCCGCCTTTACCAGCAATTCGCGCTGACGATTGTCATTTCAGTGATGTTATCGGCGTTTAACGCGCTGTCCCTGAGCCCCGCGCTCGCCGCGAAACTGCTCAAGCCCAGGCCAAAAGATGAACCGCGCGGCCCATTGGGAAAATTTTATCTCTGGTTCAACAAAACATTTGATAAAACCCGCGACCGTTACGTTGACTCGGCGGACCGGCTCATCTGCAACAGCGCATGGGTCCTCGTCTTTTTGGCCGTGGTCACAGCCGTTGCGCTGTTCCTGGGCTCACGCCTTCCGTCCGCGTTTCTGCCTGAAGAAGACCAGGGCTACATTTATGCAGTTGCTCAATTGCCGTACGCCGCGTCACTCGTCCGGACTGACGGTGTCTGCAAAAAGATAGAAGCCATCGTCAAAAAGACCCCCGGCGTTGCCTCCTGCACCACGGTGGAAGGATTCAGCCTGCTGAGCCAGGTGCAGGCCACCTACAACGCCTTCTTCTTCATTACCCTCAAGCCCTGGAGCGAGCGCACAAAGGCCGACGAAAAATTTGACGCCATTCGGGCGCACCTGAACGCCGAATTCGCGAAATTGCCCGAGGCCAACGCCATTGCATTTTCCCCTCCGAACATTCCCGGTGTCGGACAAGCGGGCGGATTTACGTTTATGCTCGAAGACCGCTCTGGAAGCTCCGACTTCTCGTTTCTGAATCAAAATGTAAACAAATTCCTGGAAGCCGCCCGCAAACGGCCTGAACTTGCCGGCGTCAATACTACCTACCTGCCCGAAGTCCCGCAAATTTACTTCAATGTGGACCGGGACAAAGTCTTGAAACAGGGAGTCGCGATCAATGACGTCTATCGCACGCTGCAAACCTACCTGGGCGGCTATTTCGTGAATTACTTCAACCGTTTTGGACGCCAATGGCAGGTCTATATTCAAGCTGAGGAGAAATATCGCTCAGATCCAAACTCCATCGGAGAGTTTTATGTGCGCAACAGCCGGGGGCAGGCTCTGCCCCTTACGGCTTTCACAACCATCCAGCGCCAGACCGGTCCGGAATACATCCTGAGATTCAATGAATATGCGAGCGCGCAAATCAACGGCACGGCCGCGCCCGGCTACAGTTCCAGACAAGCCATGAAGGCCCTCGAACAGGTCTTCGCCCAGACCATGCCCGGCGGCATGGGCTACGATTTTTATGGGATGTCGTTTCAGGAACAAAAGGCAGCGCAGGGAGTTTCGCCGGCCCTTGTATTCGGTCTCTCGGTCGTCTGTGTTTTCCTGATCCTCGCGGCGCAATTTGAAAGCTGGTCGCTGCCCGTAAGCGTGCTCCTGGGTACGCCGCTGGCCATCCTGGGCGCGTTTCTGGCCCTGTATGCCCGCGGCTTTCAAAATACCGTTTACGTCCAAATCGGCCTCATCATGCTCATTGGCCTGGCTGCCAAAAACGCCATTCTTATCGTCGCCTTCGCCAAAGCCGAATTTGAAAAGGGAAAATCCATCACCGAGTCCGCGCTCACCGGCGCGCGCATCCGGCTGCGTCCTATTCTAATGACTTCGTTCGCCTTCATCTTCGGCTGTGTTCCGTTATGGCTCGCCAGCGGTTCCGGCGGCGTCTCGCGCCAGGTAATCGGAACGGTCGTCATCGGTGGAATGCTGACCGCCGTGTTTTTCGGCGTCTTTGTCATCCCGGTTACGTTTTCAATCGTCGAACAGGGAATCGTGCGGTGCAGTAAAAAAGCCAGGGAACGGCACGAGAATGTGCCACCCGAACCCACCGGATGAAAAGAAAAGAAGATAGAAGATGGAAGATGGAAGATGGCCGCGCGCGCGCGCATTTCCCATCCTCTATCCTCTATCCTCTATCCTCCATCCTCGTGTTCTTCCTCCTGGCGGGCTGCGCCGTCGGCCCGAATTATCATCGTCCGCCGGTCAACTCGCCTGCTGCGTTCCGCGGTGAGACTGAAACTTCTACCAATACATTCGCCGACTTGCCGTGGTGGCAGATTTTTCACGATACGAATTTGCAGGACCTGATTTGTATCGCCCTGACAAATAACTATGATCTGCGAATCGCATTTGCCCGCGAAGAACAGGCCCGGCAATTGGTTTTTGAAACGCGCTCTGAACTTTTTCCGGAAGTCAATTACGACGCAACCGCCGCGCGCGGCAAAAATATCGTAGACACCAATCCTTTTCCGGGCTCAAAGGGCGGTTATTATGCCGGCACCCTCGAGGCATCATGGGAAGTGGATTTGTGGGGACGCGTCCGCCGGCTGACCGAGTCCCAACGCGCCCAGTTTTTCGCCGCACAGGAAGCCCGCCGCGACGTAACTATTTCGCTGATCGCCCAGGTTGCCCAGGATTATTTCCAGTTGCTCGCCCTGGACCAGCAACTGCAAATCGCCCGCGACACCACAAATTCCTTTGGTCAAAGCCTCACGCTCTTCAATGAGCAATTAAAGGGCGGCGTCGCTTCAAGACTCGAAACCTCCGCGGCCGAAGCGCTCATGGAATCCGCCGCCGCGACGATTCCCGACCTCGAACGCCAAATTGTAATGCAGGAAGACCAACTCAGTGTCTTGCTGGGACAAAACCCCGAAGTCATTCCGCGGACAAGTTCGTCGCTGGAAAATCAGGCGATGCCGGCGATTCCCGCCGGTCTGCCATCCTCCCTGCTCGAACGGCGGCCCGATATTCGCGAAGCTGAACAGGAATTACGTTCGGCCAATGCGCAAGTGGGCGTGGCCATTGCCAATTTCTTTCCGCAAATCAGCCTGACCGCCCTGTTTGGGCAGGCCAGCCCGGAATTGACCGCTCTTACGGCCGGCTCCGGTCGTGCCTGGGGGTGGGCCGGGGATTTGTCCGGGCCGCTCTTCCGCGCCGGTGAGATTAAGGCGCAGTATCGGGGAGCGAAGGCGGCTCGCGAGCAATATCTGCTGCAATACGATCTGACCATCCTGAGCGCTTTCCAGGAAGTCTCCGACGCCATTATTTCCTTCCAGAAATACGGCGTCGCCTTCGGGGAACAGGCGCGGGCAGTCTCCGCATACCAGGATGCAGTGGTCGTAGCCACGCAACGTTTTCGGCTGGGCAGCGCGAACTACTATGAAGTCCTGCAGCAACAACAGGAGTTGTTCCCGGCCGAGGATACGCTGGTCCAAACCCGTCTCAATCAATTGATTACGGTCGTTCAACTTTATCGCGCTTTGGGAGGCGGGTGGAATGAGCCGTTGCGATAATTTGGCCTGGTGTACACGCTTTAGCGTGCTCCAGAGCGGCCTGGAGATTGGATGGCGAACCCGGACACCCTAAAGGGTGGACACCAAACCGACTAACTTAGTTTCTGGAAATTGGACGATCTATTTCGTAGATTGGAAAACGCAAATGCAAAAAGAATCACATCATTTTCAAGCTGAAATCCAGCAACTGCTGGACATTGTCGTTCATTCACTTTACACGGACAAAGAAATCTTCATCCGTGAACTCATTTCCAACGCCGCGGACGCCTGTGAAAAACTGCGATTCAATCAAACTTCCGGCCAGGCGGTTTATCAGCCGGACGTGGCGCCCTCCATCGCGGTGACAACCGATGACAAGGCGGCCACCATCACCATCAGCGATACCGGTTGCGGCATGACCCACGGCGAACTGGTGGAAAACCTCGGCACGATCGCCCACTCCGGCACCAAGGCATTCCTCAAACAAATTGCCGAGAACAAGAAGCCGGACGTCAATCTCATCGGGCAATTCGGCGTGGGCTTTTATTCCGCGTTTATGGCGGCAAAGAAAGTCACCGTGGTGACCCGCTCCCTGGCGGCCGAAGACCAGGGCTGGCAGTGGACCAGCGAGGGCATGGGCGGCTACGAAATTTCGCCTCTCAACGATTTGTCCCGTGGCACTAAAATTACGCTCGAACTTAAAGAGGATGCCAAAGATTTCGCCAACGGCGGGACCGTCGAGCGCATTATCCAGCGCTATTCCAGCTTTGTGCCCTTCCCGATTGAGCTCAACGGAAAGCGTCTGAACACCGTCCAAGCCATCTGGGGGCGAAACAAAAACGAAATCAAAGAGGAGGAATACAACGAATTTTACACCTTCATTGGCCATGACCATGAGAAGCCCCTGTTCCGCCTGCATTTTTCAGCCGATGCGCCCCTGGCCATTCAAGCGCTGTTGTTTGTGCCGCAGCGCAACTTCGAAACCCTCGGCATGGGCCGCATCGATTCCGAAGTAAATCTGTATTGCCGCAAGGTGCTAATTCAGGCAAAGGCCAAGGGCCTTTTCCCCGATTGGCTCCGCTTTCTCAAAGGGGTTGTGGACAGCGAGGATTTGCCGCTGAACATTTCCCGCGAAACCATGCAGGACACTTCGCTGATGCAGAAGCTCAACAAAGTCCTGACCACCCGGTTCCTGAAATTTCTCGATGAGCAATCCGAAAAAGAGCCCGCCGCCTACGAAACGTTTTACGCCGAATACCAGCGATTCCTCAAGGAAGGCGTCGTCACCGATTTCACGCACAAGGAAGCGCTCGGGAAATTGCTCCGCTTCGAATCATCCACAACGGACGCGGGCAAACTCACTTCGCTGGCCGATTACGTCAAACGGATGCCCTCAGACCAAAAGGAAATCTATTGCCTGCTCGCGGCAAACCGCGCGGTGGCCGAAGGCAGCCCCTATTACGAGGTGTTCAAGGAGCGCAAATGGGAAGTACTGTTTCTTTTCGATCCGTGGGACGAATTTGTCATTGAACATCTCCATTCATTTGACGGCAAAACGCTGCGTCCGGCCGAAAAAGCCGACCTGGGCCTAAGCGCCAAAAAGAGTGATGCCCTGGGCGAAGACGCCGCGAAAGAACTGGCCAAATGGCTTAAGGACACCCTGGGCGACAACGTCAATGAAGTGCGTGTCTCGCAGAGGCTTGTCGAAAGCCCCGCTGTGGTCGTGGACTCGGATAAATTAATGACCGCGGGCATGAGGCGCATGATGAAGGCATTGAAACAGGGTGAGCCACAGGCTGCAAAATATGATTTTGAGATCAATCCGGCGCATCCGGTCATAGCCCGGCTGGACGCGGTGCGCCAAAAAGACGCAGGACTGGCCGCGTCCGTGGCTGCCCAACTCCTCGACAATGCGCGCGTGGCCGCGGGCCTGCTCGAAGACCCGCGCGCCATGCTCACTCGGATGAATTCACTGCTGGAAAAGGTATTGGCGTGACCGGAATCCAAAAATGTCCCGAAAGTGTGTCAATTGTCTCAATTCATTACGGAATTTTCTTTTCTTTTGATTCCTATCATTTATACTTCCCTTCCGAGTTGGAATGAACAGAACGCTTCTGAACCTTTTGGCGGCCGCGGCCCTTTTTACAAGCACGGGAGCATTTGCGGACGAAACGAATGGCTTTCCTTCACAGGCCAATACCGACGCTGTCAATGCGTTCCTTCAAATTCAGGCGCAACTTCATGAGACTCAATTGAGTGTGGAAAGCAACCGTCAGCAGACGGCTGCGGCCCTCGTGCGGAATGCTGACAAACTTGCCAACGACATCCAGATCGTCGAGAAAGAGGTCGCCAGCCAAACCGAAGCCGCTCAGAAAGAAACTGAATCAGCCCAGAAAGTGCAACAAACCATGCTGGTCATTGCCGGAGTTGGAATGCTTGCCCTTCTGGGTGTTGTCACAATGGTCTTTCTGCAATTGCGGACGGCCACCAAACTCATCGAACTGGCTATGTCCAGCCATCCGCCCGGAATCAACAGCGGTCGCGCTTTGCCCGTGGTCGAAACTCCCGTCGCCCTGCCGCCGTCCGCTCGCGCCGCGCTCGAATTTTCCAATGCCCGCCTGCTGGGCGTGATTGAACGGCTGGAGAAGCGTATCCTTGAACTGGAACATTCCGCAAGGGTTCCATTGGAAGAAAATCATACGCCAATCCTCGTCGCCGAATCGCCGGAAGAACGCCGGATTGACGATTTAGTCGTGGAAGGACAATTGTTTCTGGACACCAACAAGCCGGAAAAGGCCCTGACCTGCTTCGATGCTGCCCTCGAAATCAGTCCAAATCTTGCCGACGCCCTCATCAAAAAAGCCGCCGCCCTGGAAAAGCTCGAGAGGACCGATGAAGCCATTGCCTGTTACGACCGGGCTATCCAATCCGAAGATTCCGCCACGACCGCCCTGCTTCAAAAAGGCGGCCTGCTCAACCGGCTCGCCCGCTACGAAGAAGCCCTCCAATGCTACGAGCGCGCCCTGCAAACCCAGGAGAAGAAAGCAGCTGAAAGTGGAGTGAACTGAGCTGCGGATTGATGGATTAGTGGACGATTCTCCAAAACATCGAACATCGAACGCCGAACGCCCAACATCGAATGCTGAAACGCGAGCACCGGTGGCGCTCGCCTGGCGGACGGGCACGTCCGCCCTACCGTCGATTAGTTAAACCTGACGCGGCCTCGCTCGGCCTCGATCTGCCGGCGCATCATCTCGATCTTCATCCTGAGCAATTCCCGGTTTTCCGCCGTGCGTTCGGCGAGGTCTTTTTGCAGTTCCTCAATCCGTTCCTGGTAGGCGCGGATGCGGTCCTGCATGGGGGCCTGCAGGGCATCCAGCCGATGCACCAACTCGGTGATTTCAGCGGCTGCCTGCCGTTGGGCTTCGAGCAATTCCGCGCGCTGGGCGGCCAGACCCTGGACGAGGGCGTCCTTGAGCGTTTGCGCCAGGTACGGCGCCAGTTCCGCAACGGGTGCGGGCACCGGCGGAGTATCCATCCGCCGCAATGTTGCCGGCACTAATGGCGCGCCTGGGCCTGCGCGTCGTTGGGCGAGCAATCTCCACAAAAAAAGCAGGGCAAGAACCGAAACGACGCCAAGCGCGGACAGGAGCCAGTCATTTCGCGCGCGTACCTGCTGCGCCAGTTCCTGCGCATTCAATGCCTGTTGGCGCATGGCGTCGGCCTGCGCACGCGCCTGGTCCGCCTGATTTTGGGCGAGAGCGCGGTCCACTTGCGCCTGTTGCTGCTGTTGTTGGGCGGTTTGCGCCGCCTGTTGCTCGACTTGCGCATGCTCCTGTTCGGCCTGCGCCCGGTCATGGTCCTGTTGGGCCCGCTGCTGGACCGCTTCCATCTGTTGATTTAGCGTTCCAGGCATCATGGCTTTGTCCATCGCCATCAGTGCGGCCAGCGCCTGCGTATCAATCAATTCGCCGCGATGAACAATTACTTGTCCCACGTCAAAATGGTCAGACACAACGATCTGGCGCTCGGAAAAATCCCGCGCATCTTTGGTCAAGGCCACGTCCGGAAAACAATCCGGTTGAAGAAATTGCGCCAGAGCGCTCGCGAGCGGCTGTTCTGCCTCACTAAACTGACGCCGGAACTTCGTCCGCACCGATGATATTGTCGGCACATTGTCCTGACTGATGATATATCCACGGCGCCATGCCCGCGAAAACGTGAATTTCTCATTCACATTTGTGACCGGCATGATGCGAATCTTCTTTCTAAAGACAAAATGGGCCGGCACCTTGTCCGGTTGCACGGGATGGTTCATCGCCGCCAACAGCAAATCGAGCCATTTGTCCCGCAAGTCTGCGCCCGATTCGCCCCGCGCCCAGATCACGGCCAATTCGGTGGTCAAAGGAAAGTTCTTATGTTGCACGTTGTAATCCGTGACCAGATAACCGAAATCCGATGCTTCAATCGTTGAATTATCAATGGTTGACAGGTGGTACGCGGCGGAAACCGCCCTGGAAAAGCTTTGGTGCGCCTGGGCAAAAGCGGCGAGGAAGTTCCGGGCCATTACGTTGGTTTGGCCGTTGCACTGGTGATAGATGGCGGCGATAGCCTGCCCTTTGGAATCCTTCAACGCGGCCGTGGCCTGGGCATCCACAACGTCAAACGGCACCGTCGCCGTGATGTCCTGGCTTGCCTTGTCGCCAACGTTGTAAGCCGGTAAAGCGCCGGCCCTGAGAGAAACACAAATAGCCGCAAGTGTACACGTCCACTGAAGGTGTTTTACAATGACCATAAAAAGGATCTCTGCTCGCCCAATTTCTGTTTGCCGTTCCAAAGCGTGGACCGCCACGCCGAAAGCGCTCCGAGTTTTTTATAGTCGGCCCCGGCCAATGTCAACGACTTCCAATGATTAAACAATCCGAGCCGGACTTTTTGCTCCAGCGTGGCTTCTGTCGGCACGCCGCGCGGGCCGATGCCGCGCAGTTCCACGCGCACGGTGAGGGTCAGGCCCCGCGCATGACTCGCTTTCCAGAGCACATCGAAACGAATGCCCGCAATTTCATTGGTATGCTCCCGCAGGAACGCCTGGTAGGCGTCACGGTCAAAGAGGCTCGGCGACAGCGCCACCGCGCCATTGGTATCCATCAGGAGCGGCAAAACCTTGACAATCCTTCCGGTAACATTGGAAACGGACTCCGCGCGGACATCCTGGCTCCAAAGCGCCCATGAAAAGAAAATGAAAAATAAAATCAGCCGCCGCCATCGCATGGCGCAACAATGAATGAGCCGGGGCGAGACTTCAACCGGGAATTGTTAACAGCATGTTAACAAGATACCAACATGTCGATTGCCCATGGGTGTTGGGTGTTGCGTCACCCACACTCGTTGCGCCGCTGCACGCGGCGCTACACGGCGCAGCGCGCCATGTTCCACCACCCACATTTGTTGCGCCGTGTTCCACCACCCGTGATCGCGTGCTTGACGCAACACGTGCCGCGCCCATGCAAATCAGACGATTCGGACGGTTCTAAAGTTTAACCCATTTCCCCTTTTTGGATGATTCTTCGACTGCCGTGAGCACGCGCTGGTTCTTCAACCCGTCCTCAAAACTCGGATGGACGCCTTTTCCGTCAATACAGGCATTCACGAAATCCACGACTGTGTGGACGAAGGTATGTTCGTAACCGATTCCGTGGCCCGGCGGCCACCAATGACTCACGTAAGGCTGAATTCCATCGCGTTCGGTCACAATAATTTCGCGAAATCCCCGCCGGTCCCTCGGGTCTTCCGCATTGTAAAATTTCAATTTATTCATGTCTTCAAAATCGAAGCAGAGCGAGCCTTTGTCGCCGTTGATTTCGATTTCGATATGGTTTTTCCGTCCACTCGCGTAACGGGTCGCTTCGAGATTGGCAAGGATTCCGTTTTCCATCCAGCCCAGGAAAGCCGCAGAGTCCGGCACATCCACTTTGCCCATCTTGCGGATGCCCCGGGCAGACTGCTCAGGCAGCGGACGCTCCGGAATGAATGTGTGGACGAGTCCGCACACCTCTTTGAACTCACCCACAAGATACCGGGCCAGGTCAATGATATGGGAATTGATATCGCTGTGGACGCCGCTGCCGCTGGTTTCCTTTCGCAAACGCCAATCCACGGGAAAATCCGGGTCGGCAAGGCGGTCTTGGGCATAACGCGCGCGGAAATGATACAACCGTCCCAGTACTCCTTCAGTCATCATCCTCCTGGCCAGGGCAATCGCGGGAATGCGACGGTAATTGTGGCAAACCATGTGAACGGTTTTTGCCTTTTGCGCCGCGGCAAACATCTGCTCGCATTGCTTCAAATTCAGTCCCATCGGCTTTTCGCAAAGCACGTGCTTGCCGTGCGCGAGCGCGGCGATGGCGATTTGCGCGTGCGAATCTGTGGGAGTGGAAATGTCCACGATATCAATCAGGGGCGATTCTACGATTTCACGCCAGTCCGTGGTGGAATGCTCCCACCCCAGTTGCGCGCGCGCGGCCTGGACCTGCGCGGCATTGCGCCCGCATATCGTATGCAGTTCGATGTTGGCTTTGAGCGGGAAAAATTTTGGGGCCTGGCGCCAGGCGTTGGAATGCGCCCGTCCCATAAAACGGTAGCCAATCAATCCAACGCGAAAGGTTTTTGCCATACTCAGTTAAGGGTTGAATTTCTTGGAACAGCTTTATAGTCAATCGCCCGGCAGTAGTCAAGGTCGGCTGGGGCGGATCGGACGAATCGGACGAATCGGACGGATGGGGCACATCCTGTGATGCGTAAATCGCAAATTAGAAACGTCACGCTATCGTCTCCTGTTTGTCATGCGTTTGTAACACGATTAAACCTCAATAAAACCTTTGCTGTTGCCTAATCCATGACAATGTGTGATTTACAACAGTTCAGACCAGTTTTCATGAAAAAAATCGTATTGCTGACCGCGGCCCTATCGCTGGCGGGAATCGTGAGCCACGCGCAATCTTCGTCCTTTTCCCCAAAACATTTGGCTGTGCTGCGCGCCGGCAATGGCCAGGTCCGGCTCCATTTAAAGCAATCTCCCATTTTCATTGATGAATTTGCCACCGACGGTTTCAACGCCGCCCCGATCATGACGGTGGCCATTCCCACGAACGGCGCGGATGCGATCTTCTTTAATGGACACGCCGCGACCGAAGGCATGCTCAGCCGCTCGGAGGACGGGCAGTTGCTGTCCTTCGCCGGTTATGGCGGTGTGAGCCTGTTGCAGCAGAGCGGCACGCCCTCCCTCCTGGACATCGGGCGCGCCTTCTGCACTGTGGACGCCGAGGGCCACACGCACACCATCATCTATGAAAATTACTCGGGTACCGCCAAGATGAACCCGCGCGGCGCGGTCACGGACGGTGCGAACCATTTCTGGAGCTGCGGCAACGCATCGGGCACCGCTTATTATGACGCGGGCGGTTCGGCCGGTCCTGTGATATTCGCCGCCGTGCCGGATTCGCGCCAGGTCAAAATCATCAATGGCACCCTTTACACCAGTTTAAACGGCCCGGACGGAGTTTTCCTTGGCGTGCCATCGGGTATCTTTTCATTTGTCGACAGCAGCGGCGATGCGGTCCCATTGCCGGAATCTCCCAGAACCAAGCTGAGCCTGGTCGTGCAAGCGAACCCAACCTACTCGAAAATCGCCGGGTTCGACATGAATCCCCAGGGAACGATCGCATACACCGCAGACGCCGAAAAGGGCATCCAGAAATATGTCAAAGGCGACAGCGGCTGGAAATTCGCGTATAACTTCTCAATCCCGCAAAACATTCCGGCGGATGCCAATCATGAGGCCGGTTGTTTTGCCCTCACGGTGGATTTCAGCGGTTCGTCTCCGATCGTCTATGCCACAACCACTGAAGGTTACAATGGCTGCGTGAACTCAAACCGTGTCGTGCGAATCGTGGATAGCGGCGCGACCGCCCCGGTCACGACCGTGGCCCAGGCGACAAGCACCGATATCGCATTCCGGGGCATCGCGTTTACACCCGAGGCGAAATAAGCGCACTTCGCAGGGACGCAAGGGACTCAAAGGACGCAAGAGTGGCTGGAGGTGGCAGATCCCGAAACGACAAGGTCATGGCGTTTATTTCTGGTCGTTTGTCACCGATCCAGAAATGGCATTCAGACTGTCCACCAGTGGGGCGAAGAGTTGGTCCAGGTTTGTTGGATTAGCGACAAAGTTTGTCTCGCCCATTCCCTCGTACGTTTCACGGATTCTTGGCGCAAATTTTTGCACGAACTCCAGTTCCCGCTTTTGGAGGGCACGGTCCGCGATTTGGTCGGCGTGTTCATGAACCCATACCGTGTCACACAGCGCAACGATGCTGATGGCCAGGGACAAATATATTAGCGCTTTGTCTTTTTGGGCGAGCACGTCAAATAGTTTTGGTTACTTTTTCCGAAGGCGCCAAGTCGAATCCTTATTGGGGTTTGTCCGCCAACACTAATGGCGATACTGACGGCACTTTGAGCAAGCGCGGATTCCGGAAACCCGCCTGCCTCAGCCATCCGCTCATTTCCTTAAATCGATGGCGAGCGTGGGCGCATAGCCCCACGCGAATTGCATAATTCTGTCCGGAGAAAGTGATTTTTTCTTAGAAGGCATGGCGCGGATGATAGCGATGGCAATTGTAATTGCAACTGTATCATCAATCCTTGCCCGCCATCGTCCCGCAACGCGGGCGACGGCGGGCCCCATCCCCATGGCTTTTGCCACGGAAGCCGTGCCGGCCGCGCGGAATCACCGCGACTTCCACCTCGCAGGAATCCTGGGTGTTATAACTAACGGCATTCGCAAATTGTTAAGCTGTAACAATGCCAATAGCGTTGTGAGCATAAATCCAGCAATTCCCCGGTCCAACCAATTGCAAGATGCAAAGAAATGATCCTGATGTGCATGATGATTTAACGGCGTGGTGCGCGGCACGTGTTGCGTCAAGTACGGACTGATGGCCAATGACACTTGACGCAACACGTACCACGCACCACGCCCTAATCATGCACCGGCCGTATGATGTCGCAGACGATAATGCACATCAGCACGGCCAGGGGCGCGAGCAGTGAAGAAAAGCTCCATCGGGATTCGCCGATGCCCCCGCAGATGGCGCCGATGGTAAAGGAGAACCAGACCCCGGCGTAAAAAATCATCCCTTTGACATGGTCGCTCGAAGGTTTGGCAACTCGATTTCGCATTCGGTCATAGGCTGCAAAAAGCGCGTTGACCGCATGTTCCACTGATTGCGTCAGCATACCCGTCACGTAACCCGTATGGACGGATTGACTCCGCACCCTGCGCAGGCTCGCGTTCTGCACGCCCATGGCGACAGCGAGCAACGCAACGAGAAAATAAACTTTCACGGGCGCCTGAGACGCCATGTCGGCGGAATGCATCCAACTGTCTCCGAATAAGAAAAACATCCACAGAAGGACTACTTCGACAATAAGGCCGGCGCTCAAACGGCGGCGCATGCCGAGCCTCCCGCAGGCTGTCTCGATGACTGCGGCGAAAAAAAATCCGATGATAAAACACAGAATCGGCCATGCGTGCCGCGCCGCAATCGTCCAATGTCCCTGGCCCGCTTCGGCCCCGGCCGCAACGCTATTGCCGCTGATATGGGAAGTAAAAATGTGGTTTAAAATCAAAAAACCAAAGGCATCGGCGAAGCCTGCCACCCACCCCAGCAACAACGCAAGCCACGCCTTTTCCGCTTCGTCCGAAAAGGCGGGCTGCGCAATGTTGCTCCCTGTTTTCAACAACGGAACCTAATGTAGGCGCGGAAAGCGTCAAGTGGCCTTCTCGGAATGCGGAATGCGGAATCACCCGGCGCCTCCGTTCGTTCTCGAAAATCTATTTCTTGCGGCCTTTACGGGTGCTGGGACAATGGCGGAAATGGAAACATTCCAAATTCCACGGTGGCCGCGGTTCAAGCCGCCCGCATTCCGCAATGGACTCATGGCTGTGATTGTCGCCGCAGGGCTCGCCCTGGGAATTGTCAATACTGAGGCGCAATCAGCCAACGTCATTCCGCTGGAGCACGGCTGGCAGATTCAGGCGGCAGCAGTACTCTCGACCAATGACGCGACGACGCCGGACGGCGCATCCATTTCTTCGCCCGGCTTTGCCGCGCAGGGATGGTATCCGACAAGTGTGCCGACGACCGTGATGGGCGCGCTGGTGAATGACGGGGTTTATACGGACATTTATTTCGGGACAAATCTTGCGAAGATTCCGCGCGCGCCATTTACCAATGCGTGGTGGTTTCGGAACGAGTTTTCGGTCTCACGCAAACAAGCGGCGGAAAATGCTGAATTCATTTTCGACGGAATCAATTATCGGGCCAACATTTGGCTCAACGGGGAAGAGATGGCCGCCACGAACCGGATTTTTGGGGCATACAGGATTTTTACGCTGGATGCGACCGGGAAATTGAAACCGGGACGAAACGAGCTGGCGGTGGAAGTCTTTCCGCCGCAGCCGGGAGATTTTACGATGGGATTTGTGGATTGGAATCCGTGGCCGGCGGACCGTGGAATGGGATTGTTTCGACCGGTCCAACTGCATTTTTACAAGGGCGTGGCCCTGAGCGATGTGTTCGTTCAAAGCCGGATTGACCACGACAATTACCAACGCGCATCCCTGACCATTTGCGCGGATTTGAAGAATCATTCGGGACATGAGGCGCGGACGACCGTGAGCGGAAGGATTGGCGAAGCGGCGTTCAGCGAGGATTTTACCCTGCAGCCCGGCGAAACGCGCCACGTGGAACTGACGCCGGAGCGCAACCCGCAGTTGAATTTTGAACATGCGCAATTGTGGTGGCCGTGGGAATTGGGCGAGCCGCACCTGTACGATTTGGATTTGACGGCGCTTGACGGCCGGACCATTGCCGATACGGCGCATGTGCGTTTTGGCATTCGCGAGGTGAAGGATTACCTGACCACCGGCAGGCATCGGTATCGGGGTTACATGGTAAACGGGAAAAAGATTTTGATTCGCGGCGGCGGCTGGTCGGATGAATTGCTGTTGCGCGAATCTGAAACGAATCTCGATGCGCAAATCCGTTACGCCCGGGCGATGAACCTGAACGCGATCCGCCTGGAAGGAATGTGGGGCAGCAGCCAGCGGTTGTACGATTTGGCCGATCAATACGGGATGTTGATCATGGCCGGCTGGAGTTGCAAATGGGAATGGCCGGGGCAATTGGGCAAACCGTGCGATAAATTTGGCGGGATTAAGTCGGAGGACGATATGGACCTGGCGACAAATTATCTGAATGACCAGGTTTTGTGGCTCCGGAATCATCCGTCGATTTTTGTTTGGGTCCTGGGCAGCGATCTATTGCCGCGCCCCGAACTGGAAAGGCGATATGACGCATTGCTCTCCGTGATTGACCCCACACGGCCGGCGCTGAAAACGTGCGGTGGCGAGAGGAGCGCGGTGAGCGGGCCATCCGGCGTGAAGATGAACGGACCGTACGATTATGTGACCCCGAACTATTGGTACCTGGACAAAACAAACGGCGGCGCTTTCGGCTTCAATACGGAGACCGGGCCCGGCCCGTTGCCGCCGCCACTTGACAGCCTGGAGCGGATGATTCCCGCAGGAGACCTGTGGCCTATCGGCGATGTTTGGAAATTTCATTGCGCGCGCGGACAGTTCCATCAGTTGAACCACTATTGGCTGGCATTCACAAATCGTTATGGCATGCCGCGTGACGCGGCGGACTTTGCATTCAAGAGCCAGGCCGCCAATTACGAGGCGATCCGGCCGATGTACGAGGCGTTTGCGGTGAACCTGCCTCATACGACGGGCATAATCCAATGGATGCTCAATGCGGCGTGGCCGAAATTATACTGGCAGCTTTATGATTATTATTTGGTTCCCGGCGGCGCGTTTTTTGGCGCAAAGAAAGGCGCGGCGCCGTTTGCCGTGATTTTCAACTACGGCGATCGCGGGATCTATTTGGTTAATCAAACCCGCCGGGATTTTGGCCCCTGCCGAACGACCATCACGGCGTATGACCTGAACTCCAGGCGCATCTTTGAAGAGACGGTGACCAACGAAACGGCGGATTACGGCCCGCAAAAAATTTGCGATTTGTCCGGGCTTGAGCCGGATTCGCCGGTGTATTTTGTGGACCTTCAGACTGTGGACTCAAGCGGTGTGAAACGGGCGGACAATTTTTATTGGCTTTCCAAAAAACCGGATGTGTTGGACGAGGAAAATAGCACGTGGTATGCGACGCCGAACAAGTCCTATGCAGACTTTAGCGCCTTGAATGAGCTGCCGAAAACGACCGTGCAGTACATGATTTCTTATAAACGGACAAAAGACACCGAGGAGGCCATCGTTCATTTGAAAAATGTGGGCGACAACCTTGCTTTCTTTATTGAAATGCGAATTGTGGGAAAATCGGGGCGCACCCTCACACCGGTTGTTTGGGATGACAATTATGTTTCGTTGCCGCCGCATTCGGAGCGGGTTTACACCGCGGAATTTCCCCCCGATAAATGGGCGCAGTTGAGGATGCAAGGCTGGAATGCGCAAATTGACGGCTCCCATAAGAACGCTGAACGGGGTTCATAAGCCTTTTGTCAAATAATTGGAGTTATAGAGGTTTGGCGGGGGCGGCACTTGTACCCCGCCATGAAACAAGGAGAAAGGAAATAAAATGAATGCAAGTGAACAAGCTCATCCCCTTCACCGGTACCTGCCTGAAACGCTCACGAGCGGTTCAGTGACGGAAGGTATTGGCGCACTAGGTGTCATCGTGCTGGCCATATTGGGACTGGCGGGGATATTTACAAACATTGTGGCGCCAGTCGCTACAATAGTTATCGGCGCCGTCTTTCTAGCAGACAGTATGCTGGCAAGATCGGCGATAAGCGCATTGAATGAACGGGGAATTCGTGCAGGGTCAGGAAGCGGCATGACTGCGGGCTTTTTTGCAGGTATCGCGGGAATCGTGCTAGGCATCCTGTCCTTCTTCCATTCTGCCCCTGTGTTTGTGGCTGTGTCTTTGCTGGTGTACGGCGGCGCGCTCTTGTTGAGCGGAGGAACGCTGGCCCGGCTCAATTGGCTGCTAACCAATCCCGAGGGCGCTGACAGCGCGGCGGCGGCAGGCGGCAGCGGCAGCGCATTTATGGGACTGGCGGTAACGGTCCTGGGTATACTGGCAGTCATCGGTCTTGTGCCTATGACACTGTCGTTGGTTGGATTGTTGTGCCTCGGCGCCAGCGCCTTTTTTAGCGGCACCAGCGAGGCAATCCAGCAGCATGCGCACTAGCGGAATGGATTAATGGATCATTGGATTGGTGGATTGATGGGGAAACTCGTTGATCCACCAATTCATTTTTGGGGGAAAGTGTTTGGTGTACACGCTTTAGCGTGTTCCATGTTCGGCGCCTTGGTTTTCGCTGGAATGCAAATGGCCGAGCACGCTAAAGGTGGCAGCGCCACTGGCAGCGTACACCGAACAGCTTTAATCAGGGGGCAGATGGAACCAGTTATACGGATTGGAAAACGCAGGCCAATCCGTGACGATTTCCGAGGCGAGCATGGCCGAGATCAGGACGCCCAGGACAATGAATTTTGTCCGCGAATTGAAGCGATAGAGGGCCTGATCCAAGCCGGAAACGATGAGCAGCAGAAATGGAATCAGCGCGCCCAGAAGCATTCGGCCGGCGTGGAAATACGGGTCATCGCGGGACGGGTTTGGGCAATCGTGGAAATCATAAATGATGGACATCAGGGCAAAGAACCCAAGGCTCGCCATAAAACAAATAAAGCCCAGTTGAAGCGCGCCCCGATCCGTTGTGTCTGGATTCGACGGTGATTGATTTCTGGAAAACATGCGCGGGAGGGCCAGAACGATCAAAGCCACGGAGGCGACCGTGTAAATGGTCGCCGTGCCAGGCAGAGCCATCGGCACGTTATGCCACGTAAATTCTCCCTGCCAAAATGTGCTTAATTGACCGGTGAGATACGTCCAGGCACCCAGTGGAGAAAAGATGGGGTGATGCCACCATTCGGGAAATGCCTTTAGCGTCCAGCCGAGCTTCTCCATTTTTAGTTTTGAACCGGAAAAGTCGCCGTAATGTAATTTGCACCACGCAGCCCAGCGAATAACGGGCGGCGCAGCCACAGCAACAGCGACCAGAGCCGGAGCCGCTGCCCGCCATCCTGATTGGCGGAATGTGCGCAACGTTTGCACGAGAAGGGCGAAACCGGCAACGGCAAGAAGGGGCAGGTTTGTAGCTTTGCAAAGCCACGTCGCCGCGAAGGCAAGGCCGGTGGCGGCGGCAAGCAGAAACTGACGGTTTGATGTTTGGTGTCCACGCTTTAGCGTGTCCGCGTTCGAGGACCCTCCTTCGCCAAGGCTACGGAGGGCAGGCGAGGACGACGGGAACGATGACAATGAACGCCATTTCAGCAGGCAAAAAAAAGCCAGGCCGAAGCAAACGGGGGACAAGATGTCGTTGGTCAGGGAATAGAAAGCCGTTTGTGGCATGAAGGCGAGCAGGAGTGAGGGGGCAAGGCGTAGGAAGGGATTGCAGCCGGGAAAGACCATGCGGGCCACCGCATACGCGAGCCAGACGGAGGCGGCGACCAGGACGATATTTAAAAAGCGCATCCAATACAGCAAATGGCCCATCCCCAAACCGAGGCATTGGCCGGCGCGCCACCATAACCCGCAAAGGGAATAATAGAGCGGGGTTTGCGAGACTTCGTAGTCGTATTGCGTTTGCCACGCTGCGCGGGTCGCTTGAAAATCGTGCCGCATTTGATCCGGCGTTTCCGTCCAAAGCGGCGCCGGCATTTGATGATTGGGAAAGTTCGCGGGCGTGCCCATGAAGGCGCATGAACTGAACAGTGTAAGATACGCGGAAGCATCCGGAGAAAATGTTTCACGGCCAGGCGGGATATGGCCGTGGGAATATTTCACTATCAGGTCAAAGTGAGATGGCTCATCCACGTTGTTAAAAAACGGGAAGGCGGCGGAGAAAACGAACACGTGAACGGCGGCGAGGGTGCAAAGCAACAGGGCGATTTTCTTTTCCGATCCGGCCTTGAACCCAACGGGAACGCTCTGCTGTACGCCCTGGCCGACCGGCAGGTCGGCCCTCCCGGGTTTGACGCCGGCCGGAAGGCCGGCTCTGCCCGGCTCCAGATGTGGAGAATTCGCAGTGGCGCCATCGGCCAACGCATCCGGTCCGTGATTCGGGCTGTAAGGTTCCTCACTCATAGGTGGGACCGGCAACCGAGCGATAACTTGTGAATGCGACGTTCATTTAACGCCTGGTCGGATTTCGATGTGGCTGCCGAAAATCTCAAGAAATGCTTTAAGGGCCGGTGACGGATCGTCGCGGCGCCAGGCGAGGTAAAAGGTCAGGTACGGTGTGTCCGGGAACAGGTCGCGGATTTCGACGTCCCCGGCGGATTGGAACGCGCGCAAGGTATCAGGCACGAGCGCCACGCCGATGCCCGCGGAAACCATGCTCAGAAGGGTTTGCGCGTTGTCTGCTTCCTGTGCGATTTCGGGATCAAAACCGGCGTTTCGGCAAAGATTGATATACCAGTCGTAATAAGTGGTGGCATGGCGCGAGGGCGCAATGAATGCCTCCTGCTCCAGGTCGCACAACGGGATGCGGCGCTGTCTGGCGAGAGGATGGCCGGGAGTCAGGGCCACGCACATGGCGGCGCGCCGGGCGGCCTTAAAAACGAGGTTCGTGTCCGTCGAACGGAAGTTGCAATAGGCCAGATCGACATTTCGTTCGAGCAATGTCCGGAACTGATGAGGCGCGTGAGTTTCCTGGATTTGAAGGGCCATGTTGGGATACCGGCGGCGGACCTGGCGCAAGACCCGGCATAGCACGCGGTCCATGGCCATGGGAGGCACGGCGACCCTCAAACGGCCGACGTCTCCGTAAAGGGCGTCCTGGGCGGACCGAACGGCGCGTTCGCTGTGCTCCAGGATTTGGCGCGCTTCATCGAGAAAAACCCGGCCGGCGCCGGTCAACTGGACGCCATGTTTGCTGCGTTCAAACAGCCTGACTTTGATTTCGTCTTCCAGGTCGCGGATTTGGCGGGTGAGAGGAGGTTGCGAAACGTGGAGGCGCGCGGCGGCGCGGCGAACGTTCTGTTCTTCCGCGACGGCGACAAAATAACGCAGATGTCGTAGCTCCATAACGTTTCTAAGCCGTTTTCAGGCCGGGAACACTGTGGTTGCGACACAGCACTTAACGTGCCCGGGAAGGCGCATGATACCTTAAAGGAATCATCCCCTGACCAACTTGATATTATTCAAAATCCGTTTCCCCGCGAAATATTAAAAATAACAAGGGGGAGCGCCGGTCTCTGTGGGAGTGTCGGCGTGAGTCCTGTCCCATGAACACGAAGCAACGAGTGTTATTTGTCGGCCTTAATAACGCCGCGCGAAGCCAAATGGCGGAAGCGCTGGTGAACCATTATTACGGAGACGCGTTTGAAGCGCACAGCGCCGGGCTGGAACCACAGAAGTTGAACCTGCTCGCCGTGGAAGTGATGCGCCAGCAAAAGATTGATATTTCGAGGAATAGAGCGAAATGGGTCTATGATTTTATCAAGAATCCCGAGCCGTTTCAGTGCGTCATTACCGTTTGCGACGAACAGAATGCCAGGCGTTGTCCAAGGTTTCCGGGCTGCCCAAAACGCCTGGATTGGACTTTCCCGGATTTTTCAAAGTTTGAAGGTTCGCAGCGCGAACAAATCGCCAGGGCGCGCCAGGTCCGCAATGCGATGAAGGAGAAAATTGACCAGTGGTGCAACGAATGCCTTAGGAATTTACGATTTACGATTTACGATTTACGATGGAAAACTGGAGCGATGGATGAGGTAACGGATTAATGGATAGGTCAGATCGGTCAGATCAGCGGAGGATACACTTGAAAGAACGCCCCCAAACCATAAGACTATCGGAATGTCTTTGATTGCTGAGATTGAGCCTCTAAAACAGTCGGCGCTCGTTGAATTTAAAACTGTGGCCGACCTGGCCGCTTTGGAACAGGCCAAAGGCGCGTGGATTGGGCCCAATGGCAGGTTTACCGCGCTGATGAAACAATTGGGCGCGTTGCCCAAAGAGGAAAAACCCGCGGCGGGCAAGGCCGTGAATGCCGCCAAAATGGAATTGGAAACAGCGCTCGCCGCTCGCCGCGAAGAACTCGAACTGGCGGCTGCCCTGCCCAAAGAGCCGGTGGATTTTACCCTCCCCGGACGCCGCCGCGCGATCGGCAAATTGCATCCCCTCACGCAAGTGACCGATGACATCGTGCGCGCGTTTCGCAAGATCGGCTTTGTCGTGGCCGACGGGCCGGAAATTGAAGACGAATACCATTGCTTTGACGCGCTCAATACGCCGGCGGACCATCCGGCGCGTGACACACAGGACACGTTTTATTTGCAGCCGGATGCAAAAAATTCGAAATGGCTTCTGCGCACTCATACCAGTTCCGTGCAAATCCGCGTGATGAAATCGCAGCCGCCACCGGTCCGAATTATTGTTCCAGGCCGGGTGTACCGGCGCGACAATGCCGACGCGACGCATAATCCCACGTTTCACCAGATTGAAGGATTGTACGTGGACAAAGGGGTAACAGTAGGCGATCTCAAGGGCACGGTGGAATTTGTTTTCAAGCAACTACTGGGCGAGGAAACAAAAATCCGGTTTCGTCCGCATTATTTCAGTTACACCGAGCCGAGCTTTGAAATTGATTTCAGCAATGCGCTGGTCAAAAAGCTGGGCAAAGAATGGCTGGAAATCGCCGGCTGCGGCATGGTTCATCCGCAGGTTTTCGAAAACGTGGGTTACGATTCCAATGTATGGAGCGGATGGGCATTCGGTTTCGGCATCGAACGGATTGCCATGATCCGGTATGGGATTAACGATATCCGGTTGTTTTACGAGAATGATCTCAGGTTTCTGAGGCAGTTTTAGGCGTGGTGGGGGACGACGCGCACGGCGAATGGCCGTGCCGCCATCAGTGGTGGAACACGGCGCGCTGCGCCGTGTAGCGCCGCGTGCAGCGGCGCAATGAGTGCAGTCGGACGTTGTGCTGTGTTCGCCCGCCCTGCGCGGGCGAGGACGGCGCAGCGCGCCGTTCCCCACCACAGACCACGCACCACGTATTCCTCTGTTCATCCCATCCGTTTCATGGTTAATTGTGTGTCATGACTTCAGAAAGCCAGATTGCGCCCGCTTCCGCGCGGCATCCGCCGCGCCCGGTGTTTGTCACGACGCACTGGTCGCTGGTGCTGTCCGCGCGGGACCGAAAATCGCCACAGTCGGCCGCGGCGCTGGAAACACTGTGCCGGGTTTATTGGTATCCGCTGTATGCGTTTATCCGCCACAGCGGTCAATCGAGGGAAAATGCGGAGGACCTCACGCAGGCGTTTTTTACCCGGGTGCTTTCAAGCCAATTCCTGGATTCGGCGGAACAGGAACGGGGACGTTTCCGAAGCTTCCTGCTGGTGGCCCTGAAACGGTTTATGGCGAACGAATGGGAGCGCGCGCACGCGCAAAAGCGAGGCGGCTTTCACACGGCCATATCCCTGGACACAGACCTCGCCGAACGCAAAATCCAATTTGAAGCGGCGGGCTCCGAAGCGCCGCCGGACCGCGCCTTTGAACGGCGCTGGGCCATGGCGTTGCTGGAACAAACCATGTCGCGCCTGCGCTCGGAATTTGACCGCGCGGGAAAGATAGCGGAGTTTGAACGGCTAAAAGTTTTTCTCACGGCCGAAAGGAGCGAAATTCCTTATGCGACAGTTGCCCGCGAGCTTGGAATGGAGGAAGGCGCCTTGCGCGTTGCGGTTCACCGCTTGCGCAGGCGTTATCGTGAATTGTTCCGCGAGGAGGTAGCTCATACGCTCGCCGAGGGGGAAAGCATCGAGGAGGAATTGAGGTATTTAATGACGGTATTAATGTGAAAATCCAAAATCCAAGGTCCAATCACCAGAGAAGCTCCAATCGTCAAACGTCCAAATTTGCGGGCTTGGAACCTGGGCATTCTCTGAGTGTCGGCGCCTGGCTGCGAGCGGTTATCGTTCTTCTGTTGTTAGCCTTTACAGCGGTTCCAACCTGTTGGGCGCTCCCGAGGAGGTTGATCATTGACATGGATGGAATTTCGTACCGTGACATGAAGGCGCTGCAGGAGGGCGTGGTTTATACCAATTTTTGGGGTGTTGTTCGACGGAAGGCATTCACCGCGGACGAAGGATATTTTCCGGTGAGCCGGATGATTTCGACGTTTCCATCCACGAGCGACGTAGCCTGGACGGATATTTTTGGAAATCGCCCGTTGTCAGGCTATCAGCGCACGTACTACAGCGTGGCGGCAAATTCAGAAGTTGCCGTGAACGGCCTGACGTCCACGATGGAGCACGAGCGCCAAATGGACTGGCAATCCCAGAGCGACTTCACACGTTCGATGGGTTATATCTATTCGGAGCACGTCTATGACCTGGAAGTGCACGAGATGCTTAACAGCTTCTGGGCCACGGACGATACCAATGCGAATTATTACGCGTATATACGCTCATCCGACGACGCGCAGCACATGGATCGGGACGTCTATTCGCTGCTTTGCACCATGGACCGGAAGCTGCAGGAACTGCGCGCGCGTTACCGGGCCGCCGAGGGGCGTGATCTGCAAATCCTGATTCTTTCGGACCACGGCCACAATCATGCCGGAAGGGGCGAGCGGGTCCAGATTTGTCCGTTTTTGGAAGCTGCGGGTTATCGCGTGGCGCAATCCATACAGAATTCGAACGACGTCGTTTTGCCGACGTCCGGAATTGAAGATTGGATAGAAATCCATAACGCGCCCTCTGAAACAGCGCGCCTCGCGGAAAAGCTGACGCGATTGAAAGGCATGGATGTGCTGGCGGCGCGATTGCCTGAACCGTCCCATCGCTTTCTGGTCCTCAATTCGAGGGATGAGCGCGCGTTTATCGATTGGAATCCGAAAAATAACACCTACCGGTATTCTGCAGTGAGCGGTGACCCGTTGAATTACGGCCCGGTCGCAACGGCGCTTGGGCGCGAAGGGAAATTGGATGCAAATGGGTTCGCGCCAGCGGATGACTGGATGAACGCGACCATGACGAACCATTATCCGTTGGCTCTGCAACGAATCGTTCGCGGGCTGACCAGCGTGACGTTGAATCCCGCGACGATTCTGGTGAGCCTCGACAATCATTATGTCCATGCCTCCGCGCTCATCAACGACGGGAGCATGCTGTCCCCGTGCGGCAGCACTCACGGCGCGCTCGATGACATCAATTCCATGGGCATCGTTTTGAGCAATTTTACCCCGACCCATGACACACCCACGGACCGCGTGGCCGCGTATTTCGGCGGCTTTCCCGGCCTGCGAAATTTTCGGGATGAGGAAGACGGGGCTGAATGGGTGCGCAAATCGGAACAGGCTCGCACGCGGATACGGCGCGACCCATTCGATTGGAATTATCAGTCGTTGCCGGCCAACCGGATTTTCCTGCGCGTTTGGTCGCCGGATTTGGCTGACGCCGGGACCGGCGGCGCATTGCAGACGTCCGTGGTAAAGGTGTCCGGGCCGGACGAGTGGCAGCCGGACCCGCCGGCAACTCTTCAACCGAATATTCTGCATGAACGGAATTACACGTTTGGTGCGCCCGTTTCGTTCCCGCAAAACTGTCCGTACGAACGAATTTATCCCTGTCCCGCGGACATGACGCTGGAGCCGCAATCCTCGTACCGGATCGCGGGGTGGGTCAGGGATGGGAGGAAGAATGTCGCGGTGTTCGAGTTTGTGTTCCAGACGGACAAGCAAGGACGCCCGGCGGCATTTTAAATTTACGATTTATACGATTTACGCGGCGTAGGAGCCGGCGTGAGGAGGCTCTGACTAATGGCTGATGACCCCCAAACGAACGTCCAATAGGTCGATGAGACGGGCCTTCAGCCCTTGGTATTCTTTGTGTCCCGGTATCCTGGGGCGTTGCCCCAGGCTGGTATAAGCACGCGCCGTTGGCGCTCGGCGAAACCAGGGCCAACGGCCCATCACATACCAGCATGGGGCAACGCCCCATGTCCCGGGCACCAGTGAATAAGCGCCAACGGCGCGGTCTATTTGGTTGATTGATGGAGATCTTAGACATTACCAACGGCAAGCCTCGGAAGGCGCAACAACCTCTTCAAATTTCAGGGAATTGAAATCGGCTATCTGCCGTGGCTCAGCGAAAATTGATTTACGAAATTCCTGGCGAAAAATCGCGCCCTTTTTGGCGAAGATCAGGTCGCCCCGGTGGTCCCAATCCGCCCAATCGACCAATCCCAAATCGAGTGTGCCACCGGTCGAAATCAGAACCCGATATTCTATTTGGTACCACGGAACATCTTTCCCTCCGATTCCAACTATCGTCATTTCCAGCGTGAAGCCGCCTTCCCGGGGATGAGGCTTCTGCCACCGCTGGGGCGGACTCAATTTCCATCCTCGCGCGCTCCCACGATCTATGTAGTTTCCTGCCGCAATCCTTTTCCATCCATTCTGAGAACGAACAATGTCCCAAACGGTTGAGTTTTCTCCACGATATTCACCGTAGCCGACAATTTTGATCGGTCCAGGTTGAAACCCGGGTTGAAGCTTCGCCTCGTCCGGACTGTGATTCAGCCGAATTCGTTTGTCATCCATGAACCATCCACCGCCGTTCCAGCAATCGCCTTTTGGCCACAAAGCAATCGCCGTAAAGTACGGAGGTTTGCTGATGGCCGTCCATGAATACAACGGAGGCTTTTGTTTGGCCGCAAAATAAATAAGAAACTCGCCATTGGGTGAGACATCGCAGCGACGCTCGTAGACGCGTCCTTTGAACCACTGCCCATGCTCAAAGGTGTCCCGGCGAGTGTTCCACTTAATCAGCATCACTTGCTTTGATGGACCGCGGCGAAAAATCACCCCGTAAGGTTCATTACGGGCGAGAAGAACCCACAACCGCGCTTCAGGACTTGTGCTCATTTCATTATCACCTGGTAGATGCGCCAGTGAGGATGTCACGCTCGCCAGGCATCCACGGCAACCACGCCAATCCGAGGCTGAATATCACTGAAACCCCGATAAATCCAAACCATAAGAACCACAAGTCGGCAATCGTCCAACCTCGTTTGATAGTATCCGGGTCGCTCATGGAACCGCCATGAACAATATGGTCCACCTGCACGATAGGATGCTGGCCGTCCCAGTTGCTGACCCATTGGCCCGGGGTCAGAAATCCGAGGCTATTATCGTCAGTATCATTGTAAAGGTTTTCTGCGACGACTGCTTCCCAGGCTATCGTGCAAATAACGCACATCAATAACATCGAAACGACAAATTTCACCGCCGTCCACGCTGCGCTTTCCCGAATCCGCCGCCACGCGAATATGAGATAGATAAAATGCAGCAACATCCCCACTGGGAATAAGACGACCAGAAGGGAGAAGTGATCCCAAAACTCGTCTGAATAAAAAAAGGCCATCGCCACGGGGACAAGATATGCCACGAAGATTCCCAACTGGATCAGTTTGAAGGTTACGCTTTGCCTCGCGGTTACGATCAAACAGAAATTGGGCAGCAGAAACACGTAATTAACCAGGCACAAAATGACACCGATGACAAAAATCGCATCCACTCCCCCGACGGCAACGGGCAATGTGAGGCATGCGATAATAATGAGCAGCAAAACCCGCCATTTAAGCGGTTTTGAAAGCATCCATTTATCGGAACGCTTATCCATGTTGCGAATGGTCGCAACTATCTTTTTCACGAAGCCCTGCCGGGCCAATTTGTCGAGAAGGGGTTCCATAAACGGCTGCTCGAATTATTGGATTTTCGGGCAACGGGATTGTTCAAAATTGACTGAAACGGCGATGGTCACTCATATTCCCTTCTTCCAGGTAACCACCATTCTGATTTGCTCTTTTGTATGTGGCGATGTGTCCTGGGCATTGGGAAGGTCTTTCCGCAATTGAGCCAACTTTTGAATGACATCTCCGTCCTGCGCCAAACCATGCCGCTTCAAATAGCACCCCACGACTGTACCGGTCCTGCCACGGCCAGCCCAGCAATGCACAAAGACTGGATTTTCGTCCGCAACGGAACGGTCAATCACATCCAGGATGCAACGCAATGTCCACGGCGACGGCACACCGCGGTCTTCGATCGGGATGTTGGCATAGGTTACCTGAATTGAATCCTCCTCCGAAACCTGGCGTAAGATGCTCCGATACGCGGGAATGGCCTTTGCGTCCTCGTTAATTTCATCCTCGTCGGTCAAATCAATGAATGTCCTGATACCCGCCCCAATCAGCGCTCGGAGTCTTTTCTCCGTCAATGCCCGCTCCGGCTCGCCGGGATATTCACCGGCAAGGAGTTGGCCGGGCAGCACCCAGTAAGTACCGCGCAAGGGTGCCGTAATGGAGTCTGACATAGTACTAAGCAAGAATTTGAAGCCCTCTGTATCAGAGAAATCGGCACATTACAATTCGGAACAAGAGCCCCGGAATCCCAAAATTGAAGCGCAAGCTCCACGTCCCATGCATCCCATAAGTCCCATATAATTCCCACTTTCCCTCGTAAATCATAAATCGTAAATCGTAAATCCACACTGGCTCTAAAAATGCTTCCAGAGCCCTGTGTATTTGAATTATTACGGGTTGGCAGCGGCGCCATTTGACCTGACGCCGAACCCGCGGTTTCTGTACAACAGCGTCAAGCATCGCGAAGCCATCAATCACCTGTTGTATGGCATTCGCGAGCGCAAAGGCTTTGTCCAACTTACCGGCGAAGTGGGCGCGGGCAAGACGACCCTGTGCCGCGCGCTGCTGGAACAATTGGATTCACGTTTCTCCACCGCCCTCCTCCTGACGCCGGTCCTCGACGCAAATGAATTGATGAAAGCCATCGCCGCCGAGTTCGGCCTGGATGTCAAAGGCATGGACCGTCTCGAGATCTCCGCCGCCTTCAACGCTTTCCTTATCCAGCAGGCGGAAGCGGGCAAAGTGCCGGTGCTGATTATTGATGAGGCGCAAAACTTTTCAGACGAATTGCTCGAACAGGTCCGCCAGCTTTCAAACGTGGAAACCGACGACCGCAAGCTTCTCCAAATCGTATTGATTGGCCAGCCGGAATTGCGCGAACGATTGGATCATCCGCGCCTGCGCCAGCTTCGGCAGCGCATCACGGTGCGGTATCATTTGAACGCGTTGGACCGGCACGAAACGCAGCACTACATCAAACATCGCCTCGAACTGGCCGGCGCCAATGGCCACCCGAATTTCACCACGCCGGCCCTATGGCGCGTTTTCCATTACAGCAACGGCGTGCCCAGGCTAGTCAACGCCCTGTGCGACAAGGCGCTCCTGGCCGGATTTGTGAAACAAACCAAACGCATCAGTTACAACATGGTGGGCCGCGCCATTCGCGAGCTCGACGGCTACATTCACGGGTGACCCAATTCCTATGAGCCTCCTGAACGATGCGCTCAAGCGCGCCAGCCAAACCCAGCAGGAACTGGATACGGTGCGCATCTCCCTTCCACCGCCCGCGCACGCGCCGAAATCGCACGCCGGCCTCGGATGGGCGCTTCCCGTCCTTGTCATCCTGCTGATCGTCACCGGCGGCGCATTCATCAAGCTGGCATTTTTCGGGCGACAAGCGGCGCCTGCGCCCGCCCCGCGAATCACGACGGCCGCCGTTCCGCCGCCGGCCCCGGCCCGCCCCGTTCCTGTCGCGCCAAAACCAGCCGCGCCGCCGGCCAAAATCCAATCGGTGGGAATCACCGCGCCCGTGCCACCGTCCGTATCGTCCTCGTCCTCGTCCTCGTCCTCGAACCCCGCACAACCGCCATTGAAAGTGCAAGGCATTACCTATTCCAACGCCAAATGGCTGGCCATTGTGAACGGCACAACCGTCTATGTAGGCGACAGCGTGAATGGCTTTCGCATTGCGGCGATTTATCGGAACCATGTATTGTTTATCGCGCCCGACGGCTCTCGGAAATTAGTGCCTTTCGGGGAGTAAGAATAAACGTTTCCATGCGGTTCCTGACGAAAACTTTCGCACACCCGGTCTATGCCCGCGTGCTGCCATATTTCATTTTTGTCGTGCTGACGGCGTGCCAGGGAAAACTCGGCCCCTCTTCCGCCTATTGGATTTATTTGGCCAAGACCATCGTGGGGGCGTGGCTGATATTTGAAATGCGACCCCTGGTCTCGGAAATGCGGTGGGCAATTTCATTGGAAGCGATTGCGGTTGGCATTTTGATTTTTGCGGCGTGGGCGGGTTTGGACGGGCATTATCCGAAAATTTTCAAATCGCCGTCCACGGGAAATCCGGCAAACGTCTTCGGACCGGGCTCGGCATTGTCATGGTTTTTTAACGTGGTTCATATCGCAGGAATGACAGTGGTTGTGCCGCCGATTGAGGAGGTTTTTTATCGTTCGTTCATTTATCGCTACATCGCCAGCCCGAATTTTTTGGCTGTGCCGTTGAATCGATTTCAGCCGCTGCCGTTTTGCGTGACGGCGCTGGTCTTTGGCTTGTCGCACAATGAATGGCTTCCCGGAATCCTGTGCGGCGCGGCCTATCAATGGCTGGTCATCCACAAAAATCGTTTGGGCGATGCGATGTCCGCGCATGCCATCACAAACTGTCTGCTCGGCATCTATATCGTTTGGCACGGCGGCGACGCCTGGAAACTGTGGTAACGGATCGACTGGCTGGATTGATGGATTGATGGATTAGTGGCCTGGTGGAGCATCATTTGTTCGACAATTCCCGCCCGATTTTTGTAGGGCAGGCATCCTGCCTGCCAGTTGTGGCGGCTTCCAGCCGCCAGTCCCCAACAATCCAACAATCCAATAATCCAATCCATCAATCTGTGATTCCCGAATTGACGCATCCTGCGCTTTAGGTGATTATAATAGAGCGCGGCCCATCTATTTGGGCCGTTAGCCTTTGGGGGCGCACTGGTTTCGACCTGATAAATGCGCCAGAGGCGGCATGTCGAGGATGATCGTTGGCCTCGTTAAAAATCGGTCAAAACAAAACTGCTAACGAAGAATTAGCTCTCGCGGCCTAATTGCCGCGACGTTCACTGGTTGACGCCTGCTAAGCCGGATGAACGCCACAGCAGGCGTGGCGTGACGCGGAGACCGCGCGCGGCGCGCCGAGATATTGCATGCGGACTAAGTGGTGCGACTCGCGTCCGAACGTTATCGCGCCGTTGAAAATTTTTTCGGACTAAACATGTAGTCGCGGCTGGTTTATTTGCCAGGGACGCGGGTTCAACTCCCGCCGCCTCCACCATACAAACATTGGATAATTTGAATGGTATTGACTTTTGGAGACAGATTGGAGCAAACTCCCGGGTGAGTTGTGCGTCCACCCGTTTTTCGCTCCGCCCCTAAAAACCCCCGCCCGTTGCCTCGCCGTCATAACGCAGCGTGCCATTGCCGTCCACCGCAAAAAATGATATCGTATTGAAATGAAATTGACGGCGATCATTTATCCTGATTCAGAAACTGATTTGCTTGTGGCCGAGTGTCCCGAAATCGGCACGGCCAGCCAAGGCCACACCGAGGCCGAGGCGCTCGCCAACTTGCAAGAGGCCACCGACCTTTACCTCGAATCATTCCCTCACGCCGTCAAAAAAACTGCGGCCATCCACACTTTTGAACTAGGACATGGCTAAACTGCCCATCGTGTCCGGCACGGAGGCGGTGAAGGCTTTGAAACGACTCGGATTCTTCGTTGACCGCCAGCGCGGCAGCCATGTCGTCCTCAAAAAAATCACGCCTCAAGGCGAGCGCGGTTGCGTCATTCCCATGCACCGGGAAGTTGCCCTTGGTACTCTGCGGAGTGCGCTGAAACTGGCAGGCGTCTCGCCCGAAGAATTTTCCGACGCCTTGTAATTGCACCGGCGTCAGACTGCGATTTTGCCGCCGGGGATGTAGCCTGACTCCGCCACTTCCTGCCGTGTCCATTCCGCTCCATTTCAGTCTTCCATTACTTCACGCACGAGGGCGAGCAATTGCTCGGGTTGAAACGGCTTGGCCAGGGTCCCGTGAACTCCCAACTGCTTCGCCATCTTCGAATACACTTCCACAGGCATCCAGCCGGGCTTGGCCGTGGCAATGGTTCTCGGAGGCGAGGGCAATTTCCTCAATTCACTTAGCGTATCAAATCCTTCGTTCTCCGGCAGAAGCAATTCGACGATCATCAGGTCAAACGGCTCCTCGCGATGAAGGGCAATCGCTTCCCGCCCGGCCTGGGCCTGCGTCACGCGATAACCGTCCTTCGATAGTAACAGACTGAACATCGTTCGCAGGTCGCGGTCATCGTCCAGCACGAGCACCCGTTTAGGCTTCGGCAAATTCGCCGCCGAACCGGCCATGCGCCCCGTCTCCTTTTCAAGCATCAGTCGCAGGGCCAATAGATTTTCCTTCAGGATAAACCCCGATGCCCCGGCCGAATCCGCCAGTTTTCGAAAGTGCGGATCATTAAACGAAGTCACAATCATCACGCGCGCGTCCGGATGCGCCTGTTTGATGGCCTTCGTTGTTTCAAAACCATTCAACCCCGGCATCTGAACGTCCATCGTCACCCAGTGCGGCTTGAAATCCTTCACACGCTCCAGCGCATCATGACCCGAGGCGCATTCCTGCACCGTCAGTCCCGGCATCGCCAAATATCCGCGAATCAAATCCCGCGCATTCGGATGATCATCCACAATCAACAGCCTTGTACTCATAGCAGGCGATAAATATAAACCACGTCACTTAAATGCGAAATTGTCGCAAGCACGTAATTTCGTATCCGTAGTTCCCCTTATTTATTCGTGGTTCGAACGATGACAATAAGCCATTACAGCTCGGACTTATGGGACAGGGCAAAATAAAGCAGGCTATGGCTCCCGCGCAACTCGAGCTTGGCGCAGATGTTTGCCCGGTGTGCTTCGACCGTTCGCGGGCTGATAAATAATTCTGCCCCGATCTGACGGCTCGTCTTCTTCATTGCAATGAGCTTCAAAATTCGAAGTTCCGCTTTGGTCAAATCCTTCAGGCCCGGTTTTTCCTTCGCCAGCGAATCCGCCCGATGGCGGCGTCGGATAAGATGGCCCGAAACGGACGGACTAAAATAGGGCGCTCCTTCGGACACCGCCGCGATGGCCTTTACAATTTCTTCGACGGCGTTTTCCTTGAGGATAAATCCCATGACACCATGGTCCAGCGCGCGGTTGCACAGTTCCTCTTCGTTGTGCATGGTCAGGATGATAACACGCACAGGGGAACGTTCTGTTTGCAAATGGCGCGCAATCTCAAGCCCGCTCATGCCGGGCAATTTCAAGTCCAGCACCGCGACATCCGGCGTGTGTTTATGAATAAAGCGCATCGCTTCCAGGCCGTCCCCCGCTTCGCCCAGCAATTCAAAGCGGTCAACGTCCAGGATCACCTGGCGCAAGCCCGCCCGGAACAAGGGGTGATCATCCACGATAAAAACTCTGGGCCGCGGGTTCATCATAAAATACGGATTCAGGCGCCGTTGTTGTTTGGCGCCTCTTTGGATGAAACGGGGATCGCGAGTTCAATCCGCACACCCCTGCCGGGGCTTGAATCCAGTTTCAACCGTCCCCCGAGGATTCGCGCCCGTTCCGCCATGTTCTTGAGTCCCATTCCCGCGCGCGCCTCGCTCACATTGAATCCCTGGCCGTCATCCTCAATGACCAATAGCGCCTCGCGCAAGTCCCGTTCAAGAGTCACGCCGAAATTTTGCGCGCCGGAATATTTCAAAATGTTATTGATCGCCTCTTGAACGATCCGGTAAAGGCTGGCCGCCGCTTCGCGCGAAAAGGCGTCGTCCACCGGCTCAAACCGTTTCCTGAAAGCAATCCCGCTGGCGCTGCCGGCGCTTTCGACCAGGGCGTCCAGCGCGCCCGTCAGTCCAAGGTGGTCCAACTGATACGGATGCAGGTCTTGCGATATTCGGCGCAGGTCGGCAATAGCCACGGACGTCGTGTCGCTGATTGCTTCCAGTGGCGCCCGCGCTTCCGGCGGCGTTTCATTGCGGAGGAGCAGCAGTTGGGCCTGGTTTTTAATGACAGAAAGGTTCTGGCCCAGGCTGTCGTGCAGTTCGCCGGCAATGCGCTCGCGCTCGGCTTCCTGGGATGCGATGAGTTGGAGGGTGTATTCGGCGCGCGCTTTTTGTTCCCGCGCAACGGCTTCTTCGCGTTCCTGCTCGACTTTCTTGCGCGCGGTAATGTCGCGCAACGCGGTCATTCGCACCGTTCGCTCACCCAATCGCGCGGTTCTTGACCGGGCCTCGACCAGGATAAAACTGCCGTCCTTGCGCACGAGCCGGTGCTCCAGGATATCTCCGGTTTGGGTCCGAATGCGTTCGGCGATGATGTTGCGACTTTCCGGAGCTACCAGGTCCACGATTTGGTGGCCAATTATTTCCTCCCGTTCATAGCCAAGCATTTTGAGTATTTCATCATTAACGTCCAGGAGCCGGCCGTTTTCGCTGATGGCAACGCCTTCGAAAGCCGCCTCCGTCAGGATCCGATAATGCTCCTCGCGTTCTCCCAGCCTGGTCATCATCCGGTCGCGTTCGGCCAAAGCAATCGCCGGGATCAATGCGATAAACGTCGCCATGCCCAGGACCGCCTGCACGATAAAGATGTATTGTCCCAATGAATTCGGGCCTGGCTCAACCGGCGGAAACGCTTTTGCGGAAAAAAAGGACATCACCAGGGCCATGATCAGGCAAACCGCCGTCGCGCCGCGTATTCCAAAGCGCAATCCCGACCACAACAAAAATGGGATAACAAAAATCCGGCTGGGAGACATGACGCCCTGGTCGTTGACCAGTAAATTCCACAGCGAAACGGCCAGCCCCGCCAGCAGCAGCAGGGCTTCCGCAATTCTTTTTGGAGAATCAAAAAGCCGGCGCCATCCGTTCCATGGACCACACCATGCCAGGATAAACGGCGTCACAACCAGAATCGCCATGACGTTGCTGCCCCACCATGTTTCCCATGAAACCATGAACGAATGGCTGACTCCAAAAAAAACCAGGGTTGCCGCGCCGATGATCGCGCCCAACATCGTGTTGCCCAGCGCCGCAAAGGCGATCAATCCGATAAATTCCTTCAGCGTTTTTAACTCCGGACGCTCCGCAACGAAAGTCCGCACCAGCCATGCTCCTGTGACATATTCAACGACGTTCGCGCAATAAAAACCCAGAACAATGGGAATTCTCGTGCCCTGAAGAACATCGAACAGAAGATTCGCCGGAAGAATCGCCAGCAAAAACCACGGCCAGTCCCGCGTCCGGCTCAATAACAGGACGGCAACGGACAAACCGGCTGGCATCCAGAAGCTCACGAAGGTCCAGTGTGGCTGAGAGAGATGCTTCGCTCCCAGGGCAATAAAAAAATACGCTATGCCAAACGACACCGCCCGCTGCCACAAAGGAAAACTCCATTTGCGGATGGATTCATTGCCATCTGAAAAACTCATACCAGCAAAAGCAAATCAAATGCCCTCGCATCGCCTCTGAGTCGTATCCCCTGATTTTCTGCCAAATCAAAACTGTGAAACGCACCGCGCACCTGCTATTGCATGGTGAGCACCGCCCTGAACCTTGCTTTGCCGCTCATCATTCGGTCGTAACCCTCGGACACCCGCTCGAGCGGGTACGTTTCGTTCATCGAGCGCACGCCTGAAAGCACGCTGAATTTGAGCGTGTCCTGTGAATCCGCCGCCGTGCCTGAATACCATCCTTTCACCGACCGGTTGCCCAGGATCAGGGCCAACGGCGATATCGTCAGCGATGGCACCGCGCCCACAATCAGCAGTGTGCCTTTGAGCGCCAGGCCATTCTGCACCGCCGCCATCGCGTCGCCGCTGGTCACCGTAGCCAAAATCACCTTTGCGCCGCCCAGTTTCATGAGTTCCGCGGATGCATCCTGCGCCGCGCTGTCGATGTAATGATGCGCTCCGAGCTTGCTCGCTAGGGTGCCTTTATCCGCGCCGCGCGCGATGCCCACCGTCCTGAAACCCATTTTTACCGCGTATTGCACCGCCAGATGTCCCAGGCCGCCCAACCCGAGCACGGCTACCAGGTCCCCGGCGCGCGCGCCGCTGTTGCGCAAGGCGTTGTATGTCGTAATTCCCGCGCACATCAGCGGCCCGGCTTCAATGGGCGATAATTCCTCCGGCACAAGGGCCACGGCCACCGCGGGCGCAACCATGTAGTCCGCGTAACCGCCGTCAAATGAAATACCGGTTACCTGCAACGCCACGGTGCAACCCCAAAAATCACCGTTGCGGCAATTGTCGCACATCCCGCAATGCCCGCCGTGCCAGCCCACGCCGACGCGCTGTCCCGGTTTCCATTGCGAAACACCCGCGCCAACCGTATCCACGACCCCCACCACCTCATGGCCTGGAATACGCGGGTATTGGATGCCCGGCCATTGGCCTTCTTTGACCAATGAATCGCTGTGACAGATACCGCAAGCCTGGACCCGAATCCGCACCTGGCCAGGGCCGGGTTGTGGAATTTCACGTTCAACTAATTCAAAAGGTCCACCCGGACGGGCAATCTGCGCCGCACGCATCTTTGGCATAAAATCACTCCTGTTTTAGTTTCCGAACGTGCCCAATTTATCACTGATTGCTGCATTGACAACCAGGAACTGTGAAATCATGAAATCATTTGTGTGGCGTATCCGTCACCATCACGGCGTGCTCGTATGGTGGAACACGGCGCGCTGCGCCGTGTAGCGCCGCGTGCAGCGGCGCAACCGAGGGCACTTTGCGATTGTGTCGGCACACCAGAGAATTCATTTATCTGCTGGACATTATTTTTCATAGCAACTATAATGGGTACCCGTAAACCCTCGGAAATCCTATGGAACTCAAAGTCGCCTGCGATTGCGGCCAAAAGTACAAATTTGACGTCGAGCCTGTAAACGGACAGATGCCCTTTACCGTCAATTGTCCTGTGTGCGGTGTAGACGGAACGTCCGCAGCCAACCAACTCCTGGCCCAACAAGTAACCACCGCTGCTCCGGCGCTTGCGCCGTTGCCGCCACTCGACCCGTCTCCGGCTCCCATTGGCGGATTGAGAATTAATCGCCCCGCTCCCGCTCCCGCTCCGCCGCCGTTGCTAGCCGCTTCGGCCCCGCCGCCGCCGCCTCTTGGCGGCCGCGCGCCGGCAACCATCAGGCCCGCGATGAAGGCCCCGGTTGCCAAATCCAAAGATTTCAGCATGGGACTGGGCGTCCTGGGCGCGTGCCTTGGTTCCGGTGTGGGAGGGGCTTTGGTGTATGCTTTTTTCCTATGGGCCCACTTCAGAATGCCCTTGTCAGGCACCGCTATCGGGGTATTGGCCGGATATGGCGCCCGGTTGCTCGCCCGCGGTACCGACACGACGTTGGGATTCATTACCGCCGGCATCTCGCTGGCAACCATTGTCAGCGTATTCTATTTCATGTACGGCGACTTTTTTTTCTTCGGAATCCTTTCCATTGTTATCTGCGTTGGCTTTGCATACCGGATTCCCTCGGGTTAGGGATTATTCAAAGCCACTGGACTGGTAAACACGGCGCGATGAATCGGCGTCGGATAGGGAACATTCGGCCCCTTCGCATCTTCCCAAAGGATCCGATTCAATGCCTCTTCGGGGGCATGATCATACTCGCGAAAGTCCATTTTGGCTGAGGCCTGGGCGCCCGGAGAGTGTTTGGTGTTTCGGGCGTAAAGGTCCACCTGCGGCATGACTGGAGTATATTCGGCCACCTGCGCTGTCGTGCCAAAACAGTTGAACATCGGCGTCGCGCCGGCGTCATACTGCGTCAATGGCGGCAGGCCCAGGATCAGCTCGATCGTGCGGACCATGCTTGCCGTCGTATACATCGTGCTGTCCACCGTCCCTTGCTTGCAGTAGGGGCTGATGACCAGGCCGGCTGTCCGATGGGCATCCACATGGTCCGGCCCGTTTTGGGCGTCGTCTTCAATGACAAAGATCGCCATGTTCTTCCAAAAACGGCTTTTTGAAGCCGCTTCAACCAATCGGCCCAGGCCCAAATCATTGCTGGCCACACTCGCGTCCGGCGTGAACGCCCCCGGCGTCGTCCCTTTCGTATGGTCTTCGCCCAGCGACATAATCATAAACTGCGGCAGGTCGCCGGTCGTTTCCGCCGTGTGCAGGTCGTTGATCCACCACTTGACCTTGTCCATGTCGCGCGCGCCGGACCAGCGGCCGCGGTCGGATGACGGGACCCTGCCCGAACCTTCGCCATAGGTTTTGTAACTGATGCCGTTACGGCGGCACAGGTCCCAAAGATAGCCCGCTGACGGCGTTTCCATTTCCTCATTCCCCGGCAAATGTCCGTGCCCGGAATATGAAATAATCCACGAACGCTGATTGAAATCGGTGGCAATGGCCGCGTCGCACCAGCTATGGCCGTCCACGCTCACCTCGCTGTTACAATAGAGGTTGTCCAGCAACACGTAGTCGCGCGCCAGCTTGTGATGATTGGGTGAGACATTCTCGCCATACATTGCCAGGAACGGGTCACCGTTGCCAATGTGCCGGCCTTGCGCGTCTGTCATATCGCCGAAGACCTGGTCGTACGTGCGGTTTTCCTTGATAATGTAGAGAACGTATTTGATGGGACAAGGTTGGCCGACTTGATCGGGAATAACACTATGGCTCGGGATGGGCGCGTGGCGCAGTTCGTCCGGCGTATAAGGAGAATTAAGCCTGACCTGGGCGGTGTAACTGGCCATTTGTTCCGGGGTGGGCCGGCTAATAAACGAAACCGAGCCCTGAAACAGGTTCGCCGTATAATCAAACGCCGGTGTCCGGTGCGATTTCGTGCGGGGCATGTGCCTCGGCGGATAATTGGGGCGGGAAGCCAGGCCTTTTCCGTTGGCAACCAGCAGTGTCTGATTGTCCGGGCTCACCAGCACCGCCGTCGGGTACCATCCCACCGGAATGAATCCGTTAATCACGGACACCGACTCGCCGTTTTCCTTGGCGTCGTCCGAAAGTTCATCCGAAATGTCCACCACCAGCACATCATTATTGTCCGCGTTAGCGACAAACAACGTCCTGCCGTCCGGCGATACCGCGACGCCATCCGGCGTGCTTCCTTCCGGCGACTCCTCGTATAGTGAGGTGGAAATAATTTCACGAGTATCTTCGGGAAGCCGGCGCGTCGGGCTTGCGCCCTCTGCCTCCCGTTCCAATCCCCGGGTTTGAATCACATGCACCGAGTTGTCGCCGCTGCACGCCACAAACAATCGGCCATCCGGCGCCAGTGCCATGTCATTGGGCCGCAGTCCCACTTCAATGTCACGCGCGCGGCGATTGGTTTGCGTATCCACCACGCTCACGCTCCGCGCGCCCCAATTGCTCACGTACAAATGCCGCTGGTCCGCGCCTAAAACGCATGAATGCGGATGTTCCCCGACCGGCACAACCGCATCCAGGGCGAGCGTTTGCTCATTAAGCGCCCAAATTTCGCCGCCGCCTTCGTTGCACACGTACACTTCGCCGGTTTTTGGGCTGACGGCAATGCCCGCAAGAAAGACGTCCGAGGCGTCGGGCGATGGCGTCACCGTCCCTGCCGCCGTGGCCGTTTCGTTTTCATAGTTAAACACGTAGATTTTTCCCGAATCGCCGCCGGAAACAAAAATGCGCTTTCCGTCGCGGCTGAAGGCCAGGCCATTCCAAACCTCGGGCAGCGCAATGAATTGTTTGACAGTTCGCGAGTTGAGGTCGATCAAACTCAGGCCCGTGTTGTTGAACCCGCCGCTCACCGCCAGCAAGACTTTCTTGTCTGGCGCGATGACCATCTTGAGCGGCATATCGCTGATATCCACTGCCTCGCCGGCAGGGGTCACACCCCAACCGTTAAACAACAGATTTTTGTTCGGGATCAGGTTCGGCGTTTGGCGCAGCGTCGCATCCTTTACGTCCGTATCCGCCGGGCGAACGGGATTTTCCGGCCGCGCCTGCCAGGCCGACAGGCCCAGAAACAGAGCCGCCGCCGCCAATTGGAGATGAAGAGATTTCGTTAATCGCATAAAAATATGGTTAGACTCGTCAGGCATAAAAAGGTTACGGCCATCGCAGTGAATCGCAAGGAGTAGATTTGGGCACCTTCACCATTGCCGCCGTCTTGTGGTTGTAAAACTGCGCATAGACGTCCGAATTGCTGAAAATATTGGTGTAAACAATATTTGGCGTCAGAAACCGCGTCGCGGCAAAGAAGTTATTAGGCAAAGGTCTTGCTGCTAAATGAATTGAATAGAACTGCATTTCCACTTCTGGAATGAACGCGCCGTCAGACTCGCCGGAAATGACCATTTTCGCGGGAAAACCATCAAAAGATGAGGGCGGGTTGGGATAGGTGTAGTCGATCACCTTATACGGGGACGAACCTTTAGCAGCAGCGATTTCCAACCTGGAAGGAAGGCCGTTGGAGATACTCAATTCACCATATTGAAACGCCCCATTTCTATTTGTTGCTGTGAAAGTGTCGCCCTGCCATTTGACGCTCTCCGGCTCTGTCTCAGCAAGTCCCATATCAAGAAACTGGCGTGTCATCGTATAATATACTTCGATGCCCTCTGTTAATGCGTTCGACCCAAAGCCATAACTTATCGCATTTTGACTACATTGGTATTCGACAGTTCCTGATCGTCCGGCTGCAAATTGTGTGCCAGAGACGGCATGAGCATTAGAGCGTATCCGTGTTACTAACCCCGTATGGCAATGGTTGAAGGGGCGGTTAAACTGCGGGAATGTCAGGATGTTTTTTGGCGGGCCGCTTTCCAGGCTGTGGGCGTCAATTCGGCGACGCGGTTGATGGG